>TARA_R100001591_G_scaffold57632_2_pt1 | contig 125814 bp, 123 predicted proteins | sample TARA_R100001591 | Tara Oceans TARA_R100001591 (sample SAMEA2622725) | marine metagenome | biome: marine biome (ENVO:00000447); feature: surface water layer (ENVO:00002042); material: "saline water (ENVO:00002010), including plankton (ENVO:xxxxxxxx)" | depth 5 m
TTATGAAAGATCAACAAGCCCTAGTTAATTTGACTTCTCTCGGCTTGGGTGTAGGCTCGCCGATCTGTTTGATAACAAAAAAAGGAGAAACAACATGGCAACCGTAACTTTGAAAGGCAATCCGTTTGAAACCGTTGGAAATCTGCCAAAAGTGGGTGACAAGGCTCCCGGCTTTTCAGTGGTAAAAGATGACCTGTCGGATTTGAATTTATCCGATCTGAATGGTCGAATTGTGCTGAATATTTTTCCATCGATAGACACAGACACTTGTGCGATGTCAGTGCGTCAATTTAATCAAAAAGCCACAGCGCTTGATAACACCAAAGTTGTTTGTATTTCGAAAGATTTGCCTTTTGCTCTTGCCCGTTTTTGTGGTGCTGAAGGTCTTGATAATGTGGAGGTTGGCTCAGCATTTCGTTCCAGCTTTGGGGAAGACTATGGTGTGACAGCCAAAACCGGTCCGCTGAAAGGTTTGTTATCCCGTGCTGTTGTTGTTATCGATGAAAACGGAAAAGTCATCTATACCGAACAGGTTGCAGAAACCGCGGATGAACCCGATTATGAAGCCGCCTTAAGTGCTTTAAACTAAAAAAAACTGCTTGAAAGCTCCTTAAATCCCGGTGGTTTCCATCGGGATTTTTTATATGTAATCTGAACATTGTTTGCCATGATTAGTCTCAAAGGATAATGATGACATTAACTCTGACGATGATTGGGTGATATGGACAAGTTAGATCAACTTTTTGCATCCGTGGCGGTTATTGCTGAATTTCATCCGAAGCTCAAGGCTATTCGTTTTTGGCAGGATGGCATAACCCAGCAATATCACTCAGCAGTTATCTTCTATGAAAGAACATTAGAACCACGCGAAGAGCTTGAGGCTGATATTGCCAATATTGCTACTCAGTTAGCTTCCGCGGCTTTACCTGACTATCACGCATTTTGCGTCGATCTGGAGCATTTGTTTAATGGTGCCCAGCCATCAGGGCCAATAGCGCATCTGACGGAAGTGGATTGGCGAACCTTTCGTAAGATCGCATCCTATGCACAATACTGGAAACAGCGAAACCCTCGAGAAGTGAATAAACTGATTACTTTTGTTATGGCGGTTCCCGTTTTCAGTCGCCTGGCTGGCCAGTTAATTGTACAAAGTCACAATGCCACAGAAAGCCAGATTTTCGATCAGATTGCTCAGCAGCAGGGTTCTTTTATTATGGGCGGAAAACGTTTTCGTGAATTGTTCCGGCAGGAAATTGATACTGCCTATAATGAAGCCAAACTTCTGGTTTCAACGTTCCGTGGAACCAAGACAGATGAAGCGGCCCGGATTGTGAATGGGATGGTTGAGTCGATGGTAAACAAATCTTAACGATTAAAATCAGGTGTTTGTTGTCTTTTTTCAGACAGGAAAAAGTCCTTAATCAAACGATAATCTTTAGCTGATAGCGTTGTCAGTTATAAATGGTCTGCGAAGGACCTCCAGTTTCAGATCACAACAGGAAATTCACCATGAAATTATCGATCAATGGCGCAAGTCATGAAGTCAATTTGCCTGAAGAAATGCCGATTCTTTGGACTTTACGAGATGTGCTGGGCATGACAGGTACTAAATTCGGTTGCGGCAAAGCATTATGCGGTGCCTGTACAGTAATGCTGGATGGCCAGCCCATCCGTTCTTGCTCTACACCGATCAGTGCTGCAAAAGACAAACAGATCGTTACCATTGAAGCGGTAAGTGAAGATAAAATCGGCCGGGCCATTCAACAGGCCTGGGTTGAGCTTGGGGTACCGCAATGTGGTTACTGTCAGTCGGGTCAAGTGGTCTCCGCAACAGCATTACTACAGAACAATTCCAACCCCAGTGATGACGATATTGATAATGCGATGAGTGGCAACATCTGTCGTTGTGGCACCTATAACCGAATACGTGATGCCATTAAATTAGCCGCCACAAAAAGCGGAGGTGCACAATGAACAAGCCACTTAAAAACGAAAGTCTGCAAACTGAAATCACCAATATCAGTCGTCGCAATCTGTTAAAAGGATTTGCCCTGACAGGCTTTGTGCTGGCTGTCGGTATGCCTTTTGCCGGTTTTGCAGAAGATGAAGAAACGCCCAAATATGGTCGTGATGCGATGCCAAATGGCTGGGTGGATAATCCCTTGGTATTTGTGGCAATTGCGGAGGACGGTACGGTCACGATCGTCTGTCATCGTGCAGAAATGGGGCAGGGCGTGCGGACCAGCTTACCTATGGTGGTGGCTGATGAACTGGAAGCCGACTGGGATCGGGTAAAGGTCATCCAGGCGCCCGGTGATGAGGAACGCTATGGTAATCAGGATACGGATGGCTCCCGCAGCGTCAGACACTTCTTTATGCCGATGCGAAATGTCGGAGCCGCCGCCAGAATGATGCTGGAAGCTGCCGCCGCCGCACATTGGGGGGTTGGGGTAGATGAAGTATTTGCTGAAAATCATCAGATCAAACATCAATCCTCTGGCAAAACTATCGGTTACGGTGAACTTGCCAAAGCGGCAGCGGCGTTGGATGTGCCTGAACGTGAAAAACTGCAGTTAAAACCAGCGGATAAGTTTCGCTATATCGGTAAGCAATCCACCAAGTTGATTGACGGTGAAGATATTGTTACTGGCAAGGCTATATACGGTATTGATGTTCAGGTTGACGGTATGGTGCATGCGGTGATTGCCCGCCCTCCCGTCTATGGTGGCAAGGTAAAGTCATTTGATGACTCTGAGACGATGAAAGTCCCGGGCGTTATTAAGGTAGTGACACTGGAAGGCAGTCCACCGCCAGCAGTTTTTAATCCTCTTGGTGGCATTGCCGTCATTGCTGCAAATACCTGGGCAGCCATGCAGGGCCGTGAAAAACTGAAAATCGAGTGGGAACATGGCGAAAATGCCAGCTATAACACTGATGAATACCGTCAGCAGATGCTTAAATCCGCTTCATCTTCCGGCGGCAAAGTGTTGCGCAGCAGTGGTGATGTGAGCAAAGCATTAGAAACCGCTGATAAAACCTTCAAGGCAGATTATTACATCCCGCATTTATCGCAGGCACCGATGGAGCCACCGGTTGCCACTGCAAGAATTCAGAATGGAAAATGTGAAGTCTGGGCCCCGACTCAGGCGCCCCAAGCCAGTAAAGACACAGTCGCTAAATGGCTGGATATATCTTCTGATGATGTCACCGTTCATGTCACATTGCTGGGTGGTGGTTTTGGCCGTAAATCCAAGCCCGATTATCTGGTCGAAGCGGCCTTGCTTTCCAAAGCAATGGATGGGCGTGCTGTACAGGTCACCTGGAGTCGCGAAGATGATTTACATAATGGCTACCTGCACACGGTTTCGATTGAACATCTTGAAGCGGCAGTAAATGCTGATGGTAAAACCACAGGTTGGTTACATCGCACTGTGGCGCCGTCAATTTCTTCGACTTTTGATGCGTCTTCCGTGCATCAGATGCCCATTGAGCTGGGCATGGGGGTGATGAATATTCCCTTTGCCATTGATAATATTCAACTGGAAAATCCTGCCGCTAAAGCGCATACCCGTATTGGCTGGTTCCGATCGGTGGCCAATATTCCGCGCGCCTTTGCTATCCAATCGTTTATTGCGGAAATGGCTGATGAATTAGGACAAGACCATAAAGCCTTTTTATTGGATCTGATTGGCCCTGCTCGAAAAATTGATCCGGTTGAATTAAAAGATGAGTGGAACTACGGCGAATCACCAGAGGAGTATCCGCTGGATACGGGAAGATTACGCCGTGTTGTGGAGGCGGTTTGTGAAAAGGCCAACTGGGGACGTGATTTACCTGCAGGCAGAGGCCTTGGACTGGCGACCCATTACAGTTTTGTCACCTATACTGCGGCAATTGTTGAAGTAGAAGTCTCTGAGGATGGCGACTTAACCATTCCACGAATCGATATTGCTGTAGATTGTGGGCCACAAGTAAATCCGGAGCGAATACGTTCACAAATGGAAGGTGCCTGCATCATGGGTATCAGCCTGGCGATGGTAGGTGAAATCAGTTTTAAAGATGGTGCGGTTCAGCAAGATAATTTTGATAGTTATCAAGTCTCCAGAATGAATGAGTCGCCTCGCGAAGTTCATGTGCATTTGTTACCGGCCGAAGATTTCAATACGCCGCTAGGCGGGGTTGGAGAGCCGGGACTGCCGCCAATTGCACCTGCTTTATGTAATGCCATTTTTGCTGCCACCGGTAAGCGCATCCGCGATTTACCGATCCGTTATCAATTGGAAAGCTGAGCATGGACAGTGTTGATTTATCGGTTTTTAAAGCAATGCAGAAATGGCTGGAAGCCGATTTAACTCTATGGCTGGTGACCGTTGTGAAAACCTTCGGTTCCAGTCCACGTCAACCTGGAGCGATGCTGGTTTTACGCGAAGACGGCGTGTTAGTTGGTTCGGTATCAGGCGGTTGTATTGAAGATGATCTGGTTAGCAAGGCTCAGTCTGGCGAATTACCTCGCAATCAAGCCGAATTAATGGTCTATGGTGTGACCCGGGAAGAGGCACAGCGATTTAATTTACCCTGTGGCGGTACACTGGAACTGGTTGTTGAACCGGTTACCGACACCCTCTGGGTCGATCAAGTACGCCATGCGATAAACAGTCATCGTTTGATTAAACGTGATTTACAGCTTTCTACATTGGTGAGTCATTGTACTGATGCCAATGCGACGGATGTGGTTGTACAAATAAACGAAAAGCAACTTTCGGTTGTGTATGGACCAAGGTGGCGGCTGTTGATTATTGGTGCCGGACAGACTTCGGCTTACCTGGCCAATATGGCACAGGCGCTGGATTATCAGGTCTCCGTTTGTGAGCCGAGAGAAGCCATGTGTGAAAGTTGGGATACTGATGATGTAGTGCTGCTTAATATGATGCCCGATGATGCCGTTTTGGCAATGCAACCTGATGCGCATACTGCCATTGTGGCGTTAACCCACGATCCGAAGCTTGATGATATGGCCTTACTCGAAGCCCTCAAATCAGCTGCTTTTTATGTTGGAGCGCTGGGTAGCAAAAAAAATAATGCCAACCGCCGTAAACGCCTGGCGATGTTTGATTTATCAGCAACAGAAATTGAACGTTTACATGGACCGGTGGGTTTGCCGATTGGCAGTCGTACACCACCGGAAATTGCCATTGCCATTTTGGCCGAGCTAATAGCGTTGCGACGGAATCATCCTGCTAAGTCCACAGAGCTTTTGCCGAAAACACAATCAGTTTGCAGTTAACCGAGCCTTAGATGTCGAAAATCTCAGGAATCCTGTTAGCCGCCGGAAAGTCATCCCGTTTTGGCCCAGACAAACTGTTATATGAGTTAACCATTGCCGGTATACGACAGCCTTTAATTCAGCACACTTTGTCAGCCTGGATTTCAGCGTTAGATACATTATCAGTTGTTATCAGAACGGATACACCGTTATTGAGACAAACTATTCAGAACGTTGCTGAATTTCATAATACTGAAATTAACGTGATTGAATGCCAAACCGCGACGTTGGGCATGGGGCATAGCCTGAGCGCCGCAATTGCAGCTAATGTAAATGCTGATGGCTGGGTGATTGGTCTGGCAGATATGCCATTAATCCCGAGATCGGTATTAACGCAGGTTCATCAGAATTTAATATTGGGTGCCGATATTACAGCACCTTATTTTGAGCATAGGCGAGGCCATCCTGTTGGCTTTAAAGCTTGTTATAAGGATGAGTTGTTGGCACTGAAGGGAGATTCCGGTGCCAAAAAACTGCTAGAAAGGGATATTGAAAAGATTCACAAAATCAAAACGGATTATCAGGGTGTGTTAGCTGATATTGATTATGTGAATGATGTGAGTATGATTGAGCGCTTCAGTAAATCTTAATCCTGTCTGGCCCAGTTAGAGTGGCTGTCCAGGTAATTTCGGTCAAAACCGGATATTTCAATGAGGCCTTCCAGATCCAGGATTTGAATATTGCCATTATGGGATTCGAGTAAACCTTCATCCCGTAATACTTTAAATGTGCGGCTGACATGTACTGATGAAAGACTTAACGTGTCACCGATAACCGTTTGGTTCATTGGCAGTTCAAACTGGTCGGTATCGACATTCAGCCTGACTTTCATTTCCACAATAAAATGCGCCAGTCTCTCAACTGCACTGCGACGACCAATATTGATTACCCGTTCAATCAGCATGGATTGTTCACGGGCAAGAATCAGGAAAAACAGATCGGTTAAACGAGGCGCCTGATCAAAAATTTCGGTTAAACGCTGGCGAGGAAACGGGCAGGCTTTTACTTCGGTTAATGTCCGAAACTCGGAAAGATTGCGATCAAAACTGATTTCACGCAGGCCAAGGATCTGTCCTGGCAGAAAAATATCCAGAACCTGTCGCTGACCATCTGCAAGTGTTCGTGTCGCACAGGCCCAGCCTGACTGAAGGGTAAAAAAACGTTCTGCTTTGCCTCCTTCAATTGCCATGGGCTGATCAGCGGTGAACTCCCGAGGATCTTTTTCCAATGCCATTAATAAGCTGATTTCGTGTTCATTAAGATCTGCAAACTTTTGAAACTGATGAACAATACAACTGCCAGGCAAAGATGAACTCATAAGCGTCCCTTATATCCACTAAGAATTTATGATGGAAGTGAAATATACCCCTGAACCAGCTTAAGTCAATCTATATAGGTTTAAGCATGATTCAAAAAAAAGACACCACCCATTAAACGGGCAGTGTCAAAGGAAATCATTTAAATTAATTTGAACGGGACCCGTTTCAAAATAATATTAAATGATTGGGGTGACAGTTATTTCATTTCAATCTGGTAACAATATACGTGTTAAATTTATAAACAGACCCGAAAAAGTTATTTATGGGTTAGTATTTTTATTTATTCAGATTGAATTATTTTAGAGAGGAGGTCGGCGTCCAGTTATAAAAAATATCAGTGCAAGGACTAACCCAACAACAAATAAAATCCAGGCAATGCTACTTGCTGTACCGGCAACACCCGATAGTCCTAAAGCACCTGCAATGATTGCAACAATTAGAAATGTTAACGCCCAACTAATCATGGTATGTCCTTGTTTAATGTTGAATGGATTTACACGATAGGACGATTATAAAAAAAGCTCCTTAACACAGGTTAAAGCAAAATTTAACTTAAAAAGTTAGCTTGGGAGTACACTAGTCAAAGTGACAAAATATACATTTTTCAAACGCTGATTAATATTTAACAGCGTTTCCGTAAAATAACATCCATAAACGCTATTAAATGAGGAACATAATTATGTTAAACAATACGGATTCTAATTCTTTTCGGATTTTAGCTAAAATTTTACTGATGACTTTTGCTCTCTCAAGTGTTGGTTTTATTACGGCTTGTGATAACCAGGGCCCTGCGGAAGAAGCGGGTGAAGCGATAGATGAGAGTGTTGAAGAAGCAGGTGATGCTATTGAGGATGCAACAGATTAATCGATTGAAGTAATCAGCTTAACTAAGCTGTCAGATTTGTAACTGCCTTCTTTTGTGGCAGATAACTTTATTACAAGGAGATAGTTCAATGGCAACAACTCAAGCTACTAATCAGGAACTTCAGGAACAACTGGATACATTGCGTAAAGATTTTGCAGAAGTGACAAAAACATTACGAGAAATGACGACGGCTTACGCCAAGGAAAGTCAGGATCGTGTCAAAGTCGCTGCAGGACAGGCGCAGGATCAAGTAAAAGAGTCTTTTACCAAAGTTCAAGGTGAAGTTGAAAGCCATCCATATAGCAGCATGGCTGTTGCTTTTGGTATTGGTTTGGTTCTTGGAAAAATTCTGGATCGTTAAGCTGGCTTAAAATATATGTGGAAATGAGTAGCAGGAGATAAGCATGAGCTGGCGTTCTAGAGTACAAATTAATACCGTGGCATTATCATTGGCAACGCTGTTAGGCATATTTGCGCTCGGGTTCGCAGGCTTTGCAGTTTATCTGGCATTGTTGGTTCACTACCCTCCCAATATCGCTGCAGTTATCACAGCAGGAGGATATGCCTTGGCAGCTATTTTGGTGATATTAATAGCGAAATTTGCTGTTTATCGAACCAAAATAGCTTCGCCAGCCATACCCAAAGATAAAACACCGAATGTGGATGATATTGAAAATATTCTGCAAGCCGTAATAACCCCAGCGGTAAGTAAGATGATTCATCAACATCCAGGAAAATCCGTTATGGCTACTTTACTTGCCGGGCTGTTTGTCGGTTACAATGAAGAGACGCGTAATGCTGCAAAGAACGTTTTTAAACGTTTTTTTGACGAAAAATAAAGCTTTTTGATATCCAGCATAATAGTTTGTCGTGAATTAACATTCGCTTTCAGTTCGTTGATATCAGGTAGGTGTGCTGTGGGGAAAAAACTGAACCGTACCGCAGGTAAAATGCGGATAGAAACCTTACAAAATCAACGTAAGGAACGGCTCACAAAAGCAGGGCTATTGCTTGAAAGATGGGGGCAGCAGGAAAGAGTGCCAGCGCCGTTTGAATTGGAAATAAGCGAAGTTGATCCTGAGTTTATTGAAGATAAAATGACAGCCGAAGTCCTCAGTTCATTAACGATAGATCAAATGCGTATCGCGCGACAGCATTGGTCTGAAGGTCATTCTGCTGCTGAAATTGCTGAATTTGAAGAGCAACCGAGAAACGAAATACGGCAGACATTGGGATTTGTTATTGAACAAGTTGCCGATAAAGTTTTGAAGTAAGCTGCCGATAACAGTTTTAGTTCACAAGGGAGTCGATTATGGAAACAACGAACGTTGCTGCAATGGCAACCCAGTTGTCCGTACAGCAATCTGCCCAGCAACAAATGGTCGCAACGCTTAAATTAAGCAATGATCAGATTGAAGCTCAGGGCCAGGCAGTATTAAAGCTACTCGATGCTGTTCCGATGCCACAGGGCAACTTGGGTAACATCGTTAATGTAAAAGTTTAATGGCTTAATTAACGCTTTTACGGAAGAATCATTCAAACCACTCCAGTCCAATGTGCTCGGGTGGTTTTTTAATGCCTGAAAACCACGTAAGCTTCATTCCAGACCTCACTCAATGGAACAAACTGAATATGGAAACTTTGGTTGTAATTGTCTACCTGTTTTTTGTTTTGCTTATTGGTTTATGGGCGGGACGTGGCATAAAAAACATGCGTGATTATGCTCTGGCTGGTAAATCCTTCGGCACACTGGTGATTTTTGCCACGTTATCAGCCTCATTTATCGGCGGTGGATTTTCAATGGGTAATGCCGAAAAAGTATTTCTGGTCGGTATCAGTAATATTGTGGCCTTATGGGGTTTCAGCGTAAAAGAAATATTGGTTGCAAAATATATTGCGCCACAAATGATGCGTTATCCCAATGCCATTTCGGTCGGTGACATTATGGATGAGCATTATGGCAAGGGAGCACGTCTGTTCAGTGGCGTATTTTCTCTGGCCTTATGCGCAGGTATTCTCGGCGCACAAATCGGTGCGATGGGCTATGTGTTTAATCTGTTTCTCGATGTAGATCGTGTCTGGGGAGTGTTGATTGGCTGCGGTATTGTTATTGCGTATGCAACAGTCGGCGGTATGCGCTCGGTGGTCTGGACCGATATTATTCAGTTTATTGTGCTTGCCGTCGGCATTCCGATGACACTGTATTTTGGTTTGCAGCATGTCGGTGGCTGGCAGGCCATGCAAACTAATTTACCCGAAGCGCATCTGACGCTGCCGACGGAGCCATTAGCGATTATCGCGTTATTATCATTATTTATGACGTTTATGCTGGGTGAAACATTAGTGCCGCCTTACCTGCAGCGTTTATTAATTGGCAAAAGCAGTAAAAATGTTATCCGTGGTTCTTTATTGAGCGGCTTGTTTTCAATTCCATTTTTTGCTGTTACCGGTTTAATCGGTCTGGTGGCATTAGCCATGCAGCCGACCTTAGATGCTAATTTAGCGATGCCTTATGTCATTCAGCAGGCCGTTCCGCCCATTATGCAGGGTATTGTGGCCGCTGCGATTGTCTCGATTATCATGTCTTCTGCAGATTCATTTTTAAACTCAGCTTCGATTGCTTTCAGTAACGATATTGTCACGCCTTTGCGTAAAACCCCATTAACAGCCAAAGCAGAATTAATGCTCGCTCGTGTGGTCACATTGCTGGTGGGTATTGCGTCGATGGTTTTTGCCCTGTCGATTGATAGCGTGATTGATATTTTGATATACGCCTATAACTTCTGGGCTCCGACGGTTTTGGTACCTCTGATGATGGCGATTCTTGGCTGTTATGTGAGTCGTAAACGGTTTATTGCCGGTGCAGTAGCAGGTATCGGTTCAGCCATAATCTGGAATGTCATGTTGCAGCAACCGTGGCAAATTGATGCATTAGTGATTGGTTTTTTTGCTAATCTGATTGCCTTTACCAGTGTTGATAAAGCTGCTGCAAATAGCGCTAAGATCGCTCATAATTAATGGGTGTTTGATTATCTCTCGATAATCAATATGTGAGGATAAACCGATGAGAATATTGACACCGCGATTTTATCGACTGCTGCCTTTGCCGATATTCGTTGCATTGACTAGCTGTGCTGCCTATAGCGTGGTCAATACTGACCGGTATTCCGGCTCATCCAGTGCGGTACCTGCCGAATATATTCCTTCACCGGGATTTTGTCGCATCTGGTATAAAAACCGTACTCCTGAGCAGCAACCTGCTCAGGGTGACTGTGACAGGCTCAAGCAGAATGTACCTGAGAATGCCGTACTGTTAAAAGGCTGACTTTTATCATGTTTTTAAGCTAAGATTTATCGATGACTTTACGACTGCGGTATTTGTTATCATCAATTTATTGATGGTCAGTGGTGTGACTGCGTCTGTCGCTCATCAGCCGGATGATCATTATTCAGCGCATTTGAGCATCGTTCATAGTCATGCAGATCATGGACAGCATCACGATAATGTCGATCATGATCATCAGTTGCACCTGCATCTGATTGCTGATTTAGTCAGTTTCACTATGATTCTTCATACTCTGACAGCGGACGCTGTCAGCCGAACCAGTAGCAGTCAGCTGGTTACCTTGTATTATTCGCCCCTGTTACCCCCCCCCAACGCTTAATTCCATAACGTTTTAAACAACTTAATGTTTTACTGCCGGCTTCTCAGCGGGTGGTGTTATGGAGTTCATCATGAATTATCAATCGAATTTGTTCGCTAACAGGCTATTGATCTGCCCGTTACTGTTAGCTTTGACTTTATGGGCCATGCCCGCACGAGCAGAAAACCAGCCGAGTCTTAATCTGACAACGGCGATCGAACGCACCTTACTGCAAAGCCCACAACTGCAACAATTTCCCTATCAACAGCGGGCACTGGAAGCGCAGAAACGGCAGGCCGGCTTGCCGCCTAATCCACAACTGCAGGCTGATTTGGAAAATGTATTGGGTACGGGGCAGAGCCGTGGTCTTTCCGGTGCAGAACTAACGCTATCGTTAAGTCAGCTGATTGAAATGGGCGATAAACGTTTGAAGCGCGTTGATCTGGTCGACGCCCGGTCCAGTCAGTTGCAACAGGATTTTGAGCGGCAACGTCTGGATACTTTGTCTGATGTGGCCGCCAGGTATCTGCAGGCATTACGAGTCGATGCGTTATTAACCTGGAATCAACGGCGTATTCAAATTGAGCAGCAGGCCCTGGCGGTGATACAACAACGCGCGTCTGCCGGTGCTGTTGGACAGGCTGATGTATTACGGATGCAGCTTTTGCTTGAACGGTCAGAGTCCAGACAGCAGCAGCTCAATGGAGAACGTAAACTGGCCTACCAGCAATTAGCCGCTAGCTGGGGAGATGAGGTTGATTTTGCTCAGTTGGAAGGGCAATTGCAGCAATTGCCATCATTGCCGGAACAGGAAACACTGGAACAGGCCATTCTAAGTTCCCCCGCTTTTTTACAAACTCATTCTTTAATTCGCTTACGTGAAGCGCAATTACGGCTGAGTGAGGCAAAATCCACAGCTGATTTCAGCTTTGGTGCCGGTATTCGGCGTTTGGAAGGACAAAATGACAACGCTCTGGTGTTCAGTTTTTCGATGCCGTTGCAGTTATACGATCGCAATCAGGGCAATATCGCTGCAGCCCATGCAGACTATGAAGCTGGAATTCTGCAGCAACAGCTGACTCAGACTGAATTGCGAATGGCTTTACTGGAAATCTATCAGGCCATGCTGAATAACCATCAACAAATCGATAGGTTGCAAGAAAAACTTGTTCCGTTGACCCAAGAATTGTTGAAACAGACTGAAACCGGTTATCAAACAGGCCAATACAACGTGTTGCAATGGATTGATGCACAGATCGAATCATTCAGCGTAGAGCGCGACCTGATCGAGGCACAAACTGCAGTGCATCTCCAGCTACTTGAGTTGGAGCGGTTAACCGGGATGCCCTTGAGTCGTTCAATCTTTACTGCCAGTTATCAGGAATAGCTTCATGAAATTAATCACATTATGTTTTAGCCTGCTGGCACTGATGAGTTCGGTGGTTCTAGCGGCAACTGAGCATGATCACAACGAACAACATGATCATGAAGAACCTATCGAAGGGCCACATGGCGGACGGTTATTGGAAAACGACGATTTTGCCTTGGAAATAACCATTTATGAACAAGGCGTGCCGCCAGAAATGCGGGTTTATGCCTATCAACAGGGAAAGCCGGTCGATCCCGGGCAGATCAATTTAACCGTGACGTTAACTCGTCTGGATGATGAACAGAATCTTATCGACTTTATCGCCGAAGCAGACTATCTGCTGGGGGATACGGTTATTGAAGAGCCCCATTCGTTTGAAGTGGTTGTGGAAGCAGAATACCAGGGCAATTCACATCACTGGCATTTTGACAGTTTTGAAGGTCGCAGCACGATAACGGATCGCATGATAACACTATCAGGAATAGAAACAGAGCTGGCTGGGCCTCATACCTTATCAATAACCAACGCTCTTTATGGTGTAGTCAGTGTTGCGGAGGATCGCCAGTATCGGGTGCATGCTCCCTATCCCGGCATTATTGAATCAGTGCTGGTCAACACTGGCGACAAGGTCAAAAAAGACCAGGTGTTAGTGACCGTTCGTAATCAAACCACTTTACAAAGTTATTCTATCCGTAGTCCTGCAAACGGTGAGATAACCGAGCGTATGGCCAATGTAGGCGATCACAGTGATATGGGCAGTTTGCTGGAAATCAGTGATTTATCACGGGTCTGGATAGAGTTGTCGATGTTTCCAGCGGATATCGAACAGTTACGTGTCGGTATGCCGGTTGTCGTCAAGGACTTACACCAACATGAATCGGCTGAGGGAAAGATCAGCTATATCTCGCCCAAAATGACAGGCGGACATATTGCTCGCGCCCGTGCTGAAATTACTAATGCTGAAGGACATTGGCGGCCCGGCATGCATATCAATGCTGAAGTGACCGTGGAGCAATATCCTGCTGAATTAGCGGTAAAACGCAATGCCATTCAACTTTATCGTGATATGCCGGTGGTGTTTGTCCGTTATGGAAATACCTTTGAAGTCAGAATGCTTCAACTGGGCAAGCCGGATAAGGACTATATCGAGGTGCTTTCAGGCCTGAAACCCGGCAGTGAATACGTGACAACAAATAGTTTTCTGCTCAAGGCGGAGGTGCTCAAGTCCGGCGCCACCCATGATCACTAAGACCTTTGGAGCAGAAGATGATTAATTTTATTGTACGATTTTCTGTCGAGCGCCGATGGCTGGTGCTTTTATTAACAGTGCTTATAGCTGGAGTGGGCGCTTACAATGTTTTTCAGCTTAATATTGATGCCGTACCGGATATTACCAATATCCAGGTGCAGATTAATACCGAGGCAGAGGGGTATTCACCATTAGAGGTTGAACAACGGATTACCTATAGTGTTGAAAATGCGATGGCTGGGTTACCCAATCTGGACTATACCCGTTCGTTATCGCGATATGGTTTATCTCAGGTCACGGTGGTGTTTGAAGAAGATACTGATATATATCTCGCCAGGCAGTTGATAAATGAACGTCTTCAAGGTGTTCGCTCTGAGTTACCCGCGAAAATAGAACCCCAGATGGGGCCTATAGCAACCGGTCTTGGAGAAGTGTTTACCTACAGTGTCACTGCCAGAGCGGATGCGTTGAAGGCAGATGGCAAACCTTATTCGGCAGAAGACTTACGTACCATACAGGACTGGATTATCCGGCCCCAATTGGTGAAAGTACCGGGAGTCACCGAAATTAATAGCATTGGTGGCTATGAGCGTGAATATCAGGTGGCCCCCGATCCTGCTAAATTACTGGCCTACAAGGTCAGCCTGTCCGAGCTGGGTGAGGCATTAATCCGCAACAACCAGAACACGGGTGCTGGTTATATCGAACGCAATGGCGAGCAATGGCTGGTACGTTCTCCCGGACAATTATCCTCACTTGAAGATATTCGTAATGTGGTTATTACCAAACGTGATGACACACCGATTCGGGTGGCGGATGTGGCCAAGGTATTTTATGGAAAACAGTTGCGTACTGGCGCAGCCACCCGGGATGGTAAGGAAACAGTGTTAGGCACGGCTTTTATGTTGATCGGCGAAAACAGTCGAGTGGTCGCGAAAGCGGTTGCCGAGCGATTGGAACAGGTGAACCAGAGTTTGCCCGAAGGTATCCTGGCTGAAGCGGTTTACGACCGAACCACACTTGTGGAAAGAACCCTTAAAACGGTGCAGAAAAACTTGTTTGAGGGCGCTTTACTGGTTGTCGTGGTGTTGTTTTTAATGTTGGGCAATATTCGGGCAGCACTGATAACCGCCTTGGTTATACCGTTAAGCATGTTATTTGCCGTTACCGGCATGGTAAGCAATCGGGTATCGGGAAATTTGATGAGCCTGGGAGCGATTGATTTTGGTCTGATTGTTGATGGTGCCGTCATTGTCGTGGAAAACGCTTTGCGACGACTGGGTCTTGCGCAACAGCGTCTGGGCCGGATGTTAAGTGTGCAGGAACGTTTGGCAGAGGTAATTGAAAGCACGCGTGAAGTCTTTAATCCGGCGGTATTTGGCATGTTCATTATCATGCTGGTGTATCTGCCGATTTTTGCACTGAGTGGTGTTGAGGGGAAAATGTTCCACCCCATGGCGTTTACAGTGGTGGCGGCATTAATCGGTGCTTTGGTGTTTGCCGTGACCTTTGTCCCTGCCGCGGTGGCCATTTTGATTACAGGCAAAGTTGCCGAGCGTGAAAACCTCCTCATGCGAATGGCTCGCTGGATTTACCGTCCGGTGTTAAGTCTGTCTTTGCGTCTGCCCATTTTAATCGTGGTATTGGCGACGCTGATGGTCAGTATCACGGTTTATTATGGTTCGCGTTTAGGCAGCGAGTTTCTGCCACAACTTGATGAAGGGGATATTGCGCTGCATGCCTTACGGGTTACCGGCACGGGGCTTGAACAATCGGTGGCGATGCAAAACCAGCTGGAGTCAGTAATTGCGGAGTTTCCACAGGTTAAGCATGTTTATTCAAAAATTGGTACGCCGGATATTGCTACCGATCCGATGCCACCGAGTGTTGCCGATACATTTGTGATTATGCAACCCATCGAGCAATGGCCTGATCCTCAATTGAGCAAAGCGGAATTCCTGTCAAAATTACGCGACAGTGTTGAAGCGGTGCCGGGAAATCTTTATGAATTTACCCAACCGATTGAAATGCGTTTCAATGAATTGATTGCTGGCGTGCGTGCAGACGTTGCCCTGAGGATATATGGCGATAATCTGGATACGCTTTACCAACTGGGGGAACGAGCTGAGCAACTGTTGTCAGAAGTTGCTGGTGCCACAGATGTCAGAATGGAACAACTTACCGGTTTGCCGATGTTGTCGATTGAGCCGCAGCGTGATCATCTTGCGTTATTAGGGTTGGATATAGCCAGTTTGCAACAAAATATTCAGACTGCGATTGGTGGTACATCTGCCGGGCTGATTTATGAAGGTGATAAACGCTTCCGCATTGTTGTTCGTCTGGACGATGAGATACGTAAAAATCCACAGTTGCTGGCAAAATTACCCATTGCTTTGCCGGATAGCGATGATCCGGAACTGTCGTATGTTCCACTGGGTGAAATTGCTGATATTCATGAAATCAGTGGTCCCAATCAGATAAATCGTGAAAGCGGTAAAAGACATGTGATTGTCAGTGCCAATGTGGTCGACAGAGATTTGGGATCATTTATCGCTGATGTTCAGCAGAACGCACAACAACTTGATTTGCCCGCCGGGTATTGGCTGGAATACGGCGGCACATTTGAACAATTGCAGTCAGCCAGTAAGCGTCTGATGGTTGTGGTACCTGTGACGCTATTACTGATTCTGCTGTTATTGTTCAGTGTCTTTAATTCACTGCGAGATGCGTTATTGATCTTTACCGGTGTGCCAATGGCCTTAACCGGCGGCTTGATTGCATTAATGCTGCGGGATATGCCGTTATCCATATCTGCGGCGGTGGGATTTATTGCTTTATCAGGCATCGCGGTATTAAACGGTGTGGTGATGTTGACGTTTATACGACAGTTGCGTGAACAGGGCTTAGCGCTTATGGAATCGGTTTTTCAGGGAGCGATGCAGCGATTACGACCGGTAATGATGACGGCCTTGGTGGCAGGTTTAGGTTTTCTGCCGATGGCTTTGAATACGGGGACCGGTGCAGAAGTACAACGACCATTAGCCACGGTGGTGGTTGGCGGCATTGTCTCATCAACGTTATTAACGCTATTAGTGTTGCCTGCTTTGTACCTCCTGGCCTATCGGTTCAAAACCAGGTAGAGCAGAAATGAAAAAGCCGGGTAACCCCGGCTTTTTCACAATAGATGACGCTAAAACAACCTTAGTTCAGCATGGATTGCACTTTATCACGCAATTCAGGATCGCTTTGAATAGCCAATGCAATATTGCTGTAAGTTTCAACATCTAAGCCCGTTTCCTGAACGGTCTGAACCATTTTCTGGCTCGCTTCTTGTTGTAACTGAGCTGCTTGATCTGGATCTTCTGTGCTTTCCAGACGACCAGAATATTCGCTGCGGATTCCTTCAAGATCATCCTGTACATCAGCAAATTTTTGCAGATCTGCATCACTGAAATCAGCAGCTGGAGCAGTTTCAGGCATAGGCGCTTGAGGTGTAGCCTGCTCCGGTGAGCCGTACCCCTGTTCTGCCATCGCAGAACTACTTAGACCTAATGCCATTAAGATTGAAACTAACGTAGCTGTTTTTTTCATGGTGTTTTCCTTTATTGGTTGTGAAACACACTGTGACCACTGCGAGTTCTATGCCAGAACGAACTTAAAAATTAAGTGTATGATTTTAAATATATTTATTTTTTTTCATAGTGCCTGATGAACAGAGAGTTCTCTTGACCGGTGCCATAACATGTGTCATTTTGGCTCATGTGTCATAAAGCCATCCATTGAGAGGCATTAACAATGCGATTTCCCTCAATTTTCAACAACCTGCGTTTAGTGTTGATTATGCAGGTTGCTTTACCAGTACTCATCGTATTGGCCGTTATTCTGGTGATAGGTTTATCCATGGTGGGCCAGTTTATTGAAGAACGGATGCAACGGGATTTGCAACAAGTCGCCAGAACAATTCATCTGCCGGTGTCGCAAGCTTTGGAGCGGCAGGATCTGGATCAGCTTCAAAACAGTATGGCTTCGGTATTTGGAATAACCGAAGTGTATGGTGCGTACCTATTTGATGCTGAAGGAAAACGCTTAAGCAGCTTTGGTGTGGTGAATCCCACTCAGGAACAGGCTACCGATGCACTTGAACAGATTGTGCAGGGTGAGTTTGCACAGTATGAACGGATTCGTGGTCGCCATGTGTATTCCTTTTTTATGCCGTTATTTGATGCCACCGGTCAGCCAAATGGATTGCTGCAAGTGACCCGGCGACGCAGTGATATTGATCGCGAATTGACCGAATTAAAATATTGGGCCTGGGGTGGCTTTGGTTTGGTTTCTTTAATTATTTTAGGGGTCATCAGCTATTCGCATCAGCGGGCGATCGAAACGCCACTGCAACGATTGGTTGAGAGTATGCGACGGGTCAGTCGAGGTGATCGTCATCATCGGGCAGCAGAACGAGGACCTATTGAAATCAGCCAACTGGCTAAGGGACTCAATGGAATGCTGGATGCGATTGAACAGGCAGAAAACAGTGAGGCTCAACAGCGATCTGCCCGGGAAAAAATGGCTGAAAGACTGCGACAGACTGAAACGATGGCTGCGCTGGGACAATTATCTGCAGGCGTCGCACATGAACTCGGTGCGCCGTTAACCGTAGTCGATGGACGGGCCAATCGTTTATTAAGACGTATGGAGAATGAAAAAGACATTGCTGAATTAAATGAAATACGCCAGCAAGCGGCCAGAATGACCTCGATTATTCAGCAATTACTCAGCTTTGGTCGTTCATCTCGTGCACAAATGCGCGATTTGGATGTGACTTCATTGATCGAAAGATCTGAATCCCTGTTAGCTGACCAGGGTTATCGAATCAGTCTTATCAAAGGACCGCAGGCTAAAATTAATGGCGATTCGTTAAGTCTGGAACAAGCCTTAATCAATTTATTACGTAATGCCTGTCAGGCTTGTCCTGAGGGGCCGGTTGAACTCTCCTGGCAAAAGGATGGACAACTTCATATTCATATTGATGATGCCGGGTCAGGCATAACCGATGATCAGCAGAATCAGGTATTTGAGCCTTTTGTCACAACTAAAGCTCCGGGGGAAGGCAGCGGTCTGGGCCTGGCAATTGTGCAGAGAATAATGCGTGAGCATCAGGGAGAAGTGAAATTAAGCAACAGTCCGCTGGGCGGCGCGCGATTCACGCTGATTTTACCCTTAAACCCATCTAACGATTCTGGACCAACAGCATGAAGATGAAGCAGAACAAAAACTTACCAATCCTGTTAATTGAAGATGACCAGGCATTGGCAAGACTGATTAGTGATGAACTGGAAGCGGAAGGTTGGAGTCTGGCAGTTCATCACCAGGTTCAATCCGCTATTGACTGGCTTAATATCAACCAGCCTGCATTGATTGTCACCGATCTGCGGCTACCTGATGGCGATGGCATGAACGTGGTTGAACAGGTGGTCAGGCATTGGCCGGAAGAACAGCGACCAGGACTGATTGTGATTACCGCATTTGGCAGTGTACGCCAGGCAGTTCAGGCGTTGCAGGCGGGGGCGGATGATTTTCTTACCAAGCCTTTGGATTTAGAGCATTTTCTGCTGGCGGTTGAACGTGTGGTGGCGACACGTAAATTGCATGATGAATTATTTCAGTTTCGCAAACTTAACCGTCAACCCAGTTTTCATCAGATGTTTGGTCGCAGCGAAGCGATGCGTAATCTGTTTGAACAGATTAAAGTGATTGGCCGTGCGCAAGGTCCGGTGCTGATTAACGGCGAAAGTGGAACGGGCAAAGAGCTGGTTGCCAAAGCTCTGCATGCTGAAAGTGATCGTGCCGACGGGCCTTTTTTAGCGGTTAACTGTGCGGGTATTCCGCAGGAATTGTTAGAAAGCGAATTTTTTGGCCATTCAGCGGGCTCATTTACCGGCGCCAAGAAATCCCGTAAAGGCCTGTTGCAGGAAGCCAATGGCGGGAGTTTGTTACTGGACGAAATTGGTGAAATGCCAATGGCATTACAGGCAAAACTGTTGCGGGCTTTGCAGGATGGCTCAATTCGCCCGGTGGGGCAGGATACTGAGGAGAAAGTGGATGTTCGAATCATCGCCGCAACCCATCGTGATTTAAAACAAAAAGTGGTTGAAGGCAGTTTCCGCGAGGATCTGTTTTATCGTCTGGAAACCTTTGCTTTGTCGGTTCCACCTCTGCGGGATCGTGAAGAAGACAGGGAAATTCTGGCCCAACAGTTTTTACAGCAATTAGAGGTAACACAAGGTCGAAACATTAAAGGTTTCAGTGACAAAGCTTTGGAGATCATTCGTCAGTATGCTTTTCCGGGGAATGTCAGAGAATTGCAGAATGTAGTGGAAAGAGCGTTTGCTTTCTGTACGGAAGACTGGGTGCAGCCACAACATTTACCGGCAAGACTACTGGAAAATCAATCTGCAACTGCGCCGTCAGTGACAAACCCGGTGGATGATCCGCGAAACGAAACATTATTGTCGGGCGCCGTTTTACCTACTCTGGAACAGCTGCAAAAACGGTATGTCCGCATGGTATTACAAGAAGCCGATGGTAATAAACGCCGCGCTGCGGCGTTACTGGGTATTGGCCGCCGTACTTTATATCGTTGGCTGGATGAGGAAAGTGACGAAACGGAAGAGTCAGCTTAATCCTTGGAAATATAACCCCATTTGTCGCGGATTTTTATCGCGGCCAAACCCTCATTAAACGGATGGGCGTGCTCAAACTGTGGTTCGATCACGACGTCACCCTGCCGGTTGATAAAGCCATATTGTCGGTAGTTATGGGTGATAACGGCCAATCCATTTGAAAATGAATAGGCCCAGACATATTCCGGTGCAATTTCCATCTTGCCAGCAGTATTGATATAACCCACCTTGGCGTTTTTTTCCACTCTGGAAAGTCCTTCACTGAAATTCCAGGCATCATCAAAATAGGGTTTAATAACAATTTCACCGCTACGATTAATAAAACCGTAAAGTCCATTCTGTTTGATGACCGCAAAACCTTCGCCAAACGCTTTGGCTTCTTCAAACTGTGCGTTTATCAGCCAGTCTCCGTTTTTATCGATGTAGCCCCATTTCCCGTTGTCCAACACCGCAGCAAACCCTTCACGAAATACTCTGACCTGAGAAAACTGCATATCAATCAGCAGCTTGCCTTCATTATCAATATAACCCCATTTTTCATCAATTCTGACAGCGGCACGTTGTTCGCTGAAGATATGAATTTCATCAAATTGTGCCGCAATGACCTCTTGCCCCTGGTTATTCAGGTAACCCCATTTCCCATCTTGCTGAAAGGCGGCCAATCCCTCGGAAAATACGCCGACTTTGTCATAATGAGCTGGAATCATTTCCTCTCCGGCATCATTAAGAAATCCCCATTTACCGTCTTTGATAAAGGCGGCATATCCCTGTTTGAAGGATTGAATTCTGGGATAAGTTGGCTGCAGAATGATACGTCCATCACGATCAACGACGCCCCACAAGCTATCTTTCCGGTAGGCAGTCACGCCACTGTCTAAATCATTGATTTCATCGGCAGTGAAAAGAATGTCACCATCAGAATTGATCATGGCAAATTGTGCTCGTCCCTGATTGGCAATCATTACCGCCGCACGGCCATTTTTAAAACTGCCGGCATCATCAAATATCAGATCAATCTTCAGATTTTCAACATAAGCCATGGTAGGCTGAAAGGCATAACTGGCAGTGACGCCGGTAAACATCAATGTCAGCGCTGACAGTATATATCCCAATGTTATATAACGATTTTGGTACATAACCACAATCACCTTTGACGTGTTAATTCAATCATAAGTCTGTTCCCGCGATGGTGAAAATATCGTGAAAACTTATTTTGGGAAAAATCGCTCTGGAAGCCGCACAGGAGCTTGGGTAATAGTGAATTAACAATGTTGATGGAGAAACTATGGAAAAGGACGAAGATACCTATAGTGCGCTGAAAATAATGGCTGAAACCATTGATCTGAGTTCACGCAATGATAACGATGAGATTATTGGTCTTGAATACTATGTTAATTTTAATGTGTTGACCGAGGATGAGCTGGGCGAACTGATTCAGCTTTGGGAGCAAAAATTAGTCACCTGTCAAAAAGAAAAACTGGCTTCACAATTTATGGTGGTTCAGGTGTTTGGCCTAATCAGTCTGGCAATGTTTATAGCCTGGTTGTCCGGAGGCATTGCCGGAGCGATTGCCAGTATCGTCGGTGTGATTGGCATGATCGCGATGATTGAAGACAAGCGTGTTCAAAAAGCCAAACGGAATCTGAGCGATGCAGAAAAGGTCTGCAATAAACTTCGTTTCCATGCGTAGCGATCCGATTAAAGGAACCTCTGACGGGCTGATTCAGTCTGGATAGGCGGTTAACTTCAGGAATAGTGTGTGCTTCGCCAATTTACTAAAACCTTATTAGGTAGTCTGTCAGCACTCTCATTCAGCGCCTGTGCACCGGTGACGATGTTAAATGCAATGGTGCCAGAGTCAGGTTATCAACATCAGGCTGATATCATTTATGGCGATCATGAACGGCTCAAACTGGATATTTATCAGCCAGTCGGCTTGATGGATACTCAAAACCCCGCTACGGTCGTTTTCTTTTATGGAGGTGGCTGGGAGGCCGGGGAAAAAGCAGACTATAAATTTGTGGCAGAAGCGCTCACATCGCAGGGCATTATCGTGGTTATTCCAGATTATCGGGTCTTCCCTGAAGTGCTGTTTCCGGTATTTATTGAGGATGCTGCCAAGGCTGTCGCCTGGACTATAAAGCATATTGCTGAGTTTGGAGGAGATCCCGACCAGCTGTTTATCGGCGGGCATTCGGCAGGGGCACATATTGCGGCGATGTTATCCGTTAATCCAGAATATTTACAGCAAGTTGGTCTTCAGCCCCGGCAACTACGTGGCATGTTTGGTCTGGCCGGCCCCTATGATTTTTTACCGTTAAAAAGTAATACGTTAAAGCAGATCTTTGGTGATGATGCCAGTCAATGGCAAAGTCAGCCGGTCAATTTCATCCGCGAAGATCATCCACCGACATTACTGCTGGTGGGCAAAAATGATCGTACGGTGCTGCCACGTAACAGTTATCGGCTGGCTGAGAAGCTGAAAAAACATGGCAATTCAGTCGAATTGGTCGAGTTTAACAATTACGGTCATGTCGCGATGGTTGCCAAACTGGCAAAACCGTTGCGTGGCGATGGGGCGCTACTTAGGCCTATCGTCAACTTTGTTGAGAAGCATCGGTGACAGCGTTGTTAATTTTCCACCTTCACAACGGAGGGCGGCTATGAAAGAGCAACAGAAACTAAATTAATCGTGGAATAAGCTTTTCTGCCAAAGCATCTGCACTGCTGAAAGCTGCTTCAACACGACCCTGAATACACCAGTCACCGCAAGCCGCCAGTTTTAATTGGGTGTCAAGGTAGGCCGGTTGACCGGTTTGGGGGGGAAGGTTAGCGTAGACCCAGCGCTTCAAGTCCACATGGCTGGCTTCGGCAGTATTGATACCACTGACACGCTGAACCTCTGCGAGCATCAATTGCTGAATAATTTCATTTGCCTGTTGCAGATGTTTTTCGGCCCAAGCATTATTTGCCTGAATCACCATGGAGAATCCTTCAGGACGCGATGGCTTGCTGCTATTCACCGACATCCAGCTGATGATGGCATCACTGACCAGGGCGGCTTGCCAATTGAGTTCTGGCGCGTCATCAAATCCCAGCATCAGCGCGTAACACGCCTGCATCTGTGTTTGCTGAATGACATTAAGATTCTGAAAATTGTCTGGTAGCATATCTGCGGTTTGTTTAGCCGGAAGGCAGCAGATCACCCAGTCTAAATTCTCTGCAACAAGTTGATCGTCACTGAATAGCTGCCATTTCTCATTGTATTGTTCAAGACGAGTAACCTTGCAGTTAAACTGAATATTTAAGCTTGCTGCAAGAGTCTGTCCGATCGCCTGCATATCGGAGCTACCCACATAGTGTGGATAATCTGCATTCCATGTGCGTCGGGAAATCTGTTTGCTACCGGAGAACTCCACAAAATTGGCATCCCAGCGTTGTATCACCCGCTGTTTGATTAACGGCTGAATAAAGTCAGCAAAACGCCCGGTTTTAACAGTGAAAAATTGAGCCCCGGAATCAAAACTAAATTGGTCAACTGAACGGGAGGCTAATCTGCCACCAGCATGTCCAGCTTTATCGAATAGTTGGATCTCGGCAAATGGCTGCAGCTGGTGGGCCAGAGTCAGGCCGGCTAATCCGCTGCCAATGATGGCGATTTTGCTCATGGTGATCCGCTGTGAAATGAATTTGGCAATCTGACCAATGTGATGAGGCGGGGTTTCCTGCAGGCAAAAAAAAGCCCCAATCCGAAGATTGAGGCTTTTTGTTTTAGCTACTGCGTATTAACGGTTGCAGATGTACATTGTTACTTCGAAACCGAAACGCATGTCTGAATATTCTGGTTTAGTCCACATAATATTTCTCCTCTTATTTAGTATCAGCGTTTGCTGACTTAGGTGTAGATTATCGCTATCAGACAACTAAAACATCAGTGAAACACCCGATAGCACTCAGGATTTTCCTGATTAATCGCTGACCGGCGTACGCATGGTGACAAACTCTTCAGCAGCCGTCGGGTGTATGCCGATGGTGGCGTCAAAGTCAGCCTTGGTGGCACCACATTTAATTGCAATCGCAATGCCCTGCATGATCTCTCCGGCTGACTCGCCAACCATATGCGCGCCCAAAACCTTATCGTTATCACCATTCACTAATATCTTCATTAAAGTACGTTCCTGCGAACCGCCTAATGTATTTTTCATCGCGCGAAAGTTTGAGCGGAATTTCAACACATTTGAATATTCCTTGCGTGCCTGCTCTTCGGTCATACCAACGGTGCCAATATTCGGCTGGCAAAATACGGTCGTGGCAATATTGCTGTAATCCATTTTGCATGGCTGTTCATCAAACAGATAACCTGCTAATGCCATACCTTCTGCCAACGCCACCGGTGTTAATTCCATGCCACCCGTTACATCGCCCAGAGCATAAATACTCGGTTCAGAGGTCTGGAAAGTCTCATTCACTTCAATATGACCACTTTTAGCAATATTAACCTTAACATTTTCCAGCCCCAAACCTTCAAGATGAGGCTTCCTGCCCGTGGCAAACAATACCGCATCAACCGTGAGATGCTGACCATCACTCATAGTTAAATACAGGCTGCCATCCGATTGTTTTTCAATGGCTGTGACTTCGGTGTTAAAACGGATATGCACACCATTTTGCTGTATTTGCTCGGCCGCAAACTCTGCGATTTCCTTGTCAAATCCATTTAATAACCCGCCACCACGGACGATCTGTGTGACCTGTGAGCCAAGGCCATGAAAAATACCGGCAAATTCCACGGCAATATAACCACCACCTACTACAGCCAACCGGTTTGGAAACTCAGCTAAATCAAAGATGCCGTTTGAATCCACCGCATGTTCTTTACCCGGAATCTCCGGAACATACGGCCAGCCACCGGTCGCAATTAAAATGCGTTCAGTGGTAAATTTTTTACCATCGACTTCAACCGTGTGAGCCTCCAGGATTTTACCTCTGCCATCAATGATTTCGACGCCGGCTCGATCCAGAATGCCTTCATAGACACCATTTAAACGACTGATTTCCTGAGTTTTGTTATCCCGTAGAGTTGACCAGTCAAAAGCCGGTTTACCGTTCTGCCAGCCAAAGCCTTTGGCATCAGTAAAGTGAGCTGAGTATTCAGAGGCATATACATAGAGTTTTTTAGGCACGCAGCCTACATTGACACAGGTGCCACCCAGATAACGATCTTCGCACACAGCGACTTTTGCACCATAAGATGCCGCCATTCGGCTGGCTCTGACACCACCGGAGCCGGCACCAATAACAAATAAATCGTAATCATATTGCATCTTGAAAAACTCCTGTTCGTCACTGAATGTCGCAAAAAAACACCGGACCTGAATGGCTGCAGGTCCGGTGAAGCATGGCTGACGTATTCAATTACTGTTTGTTCAAATATTCCAGCATGGTATCCACACCGCTGACTTCAAACGGATCATCAGGACAATTATCCATCTGACCTGGCTCAGCAAAAAGTTGTTTGATTTCACCGTCTACCACATGCATGGAATAACGCCATGAACGCTCACCAAAGCCCAGATTTTCCTTTTTCACCAACATGTTCATGCCGCGGGTAAATTCACCGTTACCATCCGGAAGCAATTTGACCTTGTTTACTTCCTGACGTTTTCCCCATTGGAACATGGTGAACGCATCGTTGACCGACAGGCAGTAAACTTCATCAATGCCTTTGGCTTTCAGTTCATCGTAGTGTTCTTCGTAGCCTGGCAAGTGAGTGCTTGAACAGGTGGGTGTGAAAGCGCCGGGCAGTGCAAAAACGATGACGCTTTTCCCTTTAAAAATGTCATCAGTAGTGACATCCTGCCAGCGGAACGGATTATCACCGCCAATGCTTTCATCACGGACACGGGTTTTAAATACAACATTAGGGACACGTTGAGTCATATTGTTAATCTCCTTTGAAGGGTTAATGTGACCTGAACAATAATTCAGTTGCGAGCAGTGTAACGAAATGAAATTGATTAATAAAACAACTTGTTTAGATTGTTTTAATCGTAAAAAACGATTATTAAGATGGCTGGCTATTAATATTAATGGCCATATTCAACTGTTGTCCGTTACGTTTGTTACTGTAGAGCGCTTCGTCAGCAAGCGTGTATAGCTGCTGCAGATCATAGTCACTTAACGATTTTGTCGTGGTAATACCGAAACTATAGAGTAAATCAATATCGCTAGGTATCGATTCATTGTAAGTCGCCACAGTGCTGGAAAGCCGCTGCAGAATCACCGATTGATCGGTGTCATTCTGATTGACCATTAAGACGACAAACTCATCACCACCAATTCGGCCAATTAAATCGGAATCGCGAAAAGTACTGCTTAACAATTGCGAAAACTGCAGCAGTGCATTATCACCAGCCTGATGACCATGGAGATCATTGATCTGTTTGAAATTATCCAGATCAAAATATATCAATGAGGCTTCATAATTCTGAGAACGACACATTTGCAAAATATGGCTTGCCCGAAACTCGAAGCCTTTCCGATTAAGTAACCCGGTTAAATGATCCTCACAAAGTAACTGGTTGGTGGCGATCTCATCTTCAATCATTTTGGCCAGTTCCCGTAACAGGCGGGAATCCCGTTCACTCATATAACGCGGTTTCTGGTCGATCAAACAAATAGCGCCAAGCCTTTCGCCACTGGGGGCTTTGAAAGGATAACCCGCATAGAATTGGATATTCGGGGGATCTGTGACCAGTGGATTATCAGAAAATCGTGGGTCAATCGTCGCATCGTTCACAATAAAACTATTTTCTTGTTCGATGGTGTAATTACAAAAGGCATACTCTCGGGGTGTTTCACTGACGTCCAAACCTATTTTTGATTTGAACCACTGTCTCTCATCATCCAGAAAGGTAATCAGTGCAACCGGCACATCAAACATGCGTTTTGCCAGGCGTGTTATCCGATCAAAACGTTGTTCGGCCGGGGTATCCATAATGTTAATAGACTCAAGCGCTTTTAAGCGTTGTTGCTCCAAAGCCAGTTTGCGTTGCTGTAGCCATTGATCAATCTGATCCGCCGGAAGCGGTCTGCCTATGAAATAACCCTGCGCTTTATCACATCCCTGCTGTTGCAGATACTGTAACGTGGCGTAGTCTTCGATGCCTTCAGCAATCACTTTCATATCCAGGCTATGTGCTAATTCAATGATGGCCTGAATGACCAGCCTTGATTCACGTGACTGCTGTGCCGTCATCACAAAGGATTTATCCACTTTTACTTCGGAAAATGGCATGCGCACCAGCTGCAACATGGATGAAAATCCCGTACCAAAATCATCGATGGAAAGTTGAAAGCCCTTCATCCGCAATCTGGTCAGGATATCCAGTGAAGCGACCGGATCATCCATGGCACCGGTTTCGGTGAGCTCAAGCATGATGCTGTGAAGTTTCACATTATGTAAATGACACAATTCCTCAATCTGGTTGAACAAATTGATATTGGGTAACGATAAGGCAGAAATATTGATGGAACAAAGTAATTGACTGGTTTGGGCAGTCACTGGGTTCTGTCGCTGTTGCAGGCAAAACTGATTAAACCAGGGGAGAGCTTGCTCGAAAACCAAAAGAGTTAAGTCATCAATCAGGTTTTTCTGTTCGGCAATCGCAATAAATACGTCGGGAGCAATAAAACCGTATTCTGCATGATGCCAGCGAGCCAATACCTCAAATCCCATTAAAGCGCCGCTGGTACAACTGACTTTAGGTTGGTAAGCCAGCGTGATTTCCCGGTTTTTAATGGCCTGAGATACATCATCGGATGTAATGGCCGGTTCGTTGGATCTGGCTTGCAATTGTTGCCCATCGAGTAAATCCATGAGGTTTGGTGGAGGCAAATCGATCAGTTCACGGAACGCTTTGGGGTTAAACGGTTTGGGTAAAATTCCGACTATATTTAATCCATGCGCTGCAGCAGAGCGAGCAGCAGCTTGTAAAACCTGATGCCCGACACCGCTGGTAATAATGATTTTGGCAGTGATCTGCTGTTCACCTAATGCGCCCAGGACTTCTACACCATCCATATCAGGCATGATTAAATCAAGCGCAATGTGAGAGGGTTGCCACGCTTGCAGTGAAACAAAAAAATCCTTGGCCGTGGTCGTTACCTGAACCGACATACCTGCATATTCGGCGACATTGCGGATGGTTTCTCCAGTCAGCTCATCATCATCCAGTATCAGCAGTTTATGCTCGGACATGTATCTTTCTCTCAGGTTTTATTTAACCAGCATCTGCGCGACTCGGTTTAATAGCGCAGCTCGATGATAAGGTTTGTTCAAAATAGCAATGCTGCCATTTTGTCTTTGTTCTTCAGTTAATACTTTTTCAGTGTATCCCGAGGTAAATAAAACGGGCAGATTATTGCGGAGTTGTTTGGCTTTTTGAGCGAGTTCGTAACCAGTAAGTCCGCCTGGCATAAGCACGTCTGTGAACAGTAAATCAATTTGCTGTACTGACGCAAGCCAGTTTAATGCCTGATTGCCATCTGCAGCAGCCAGAACCTGATAGCCGGCATCCCGAAGCTGAGAGAGTGCATATTGCCTGACCAAATCATTGTCCTCGACAACCAGTATTGTCTGTTGGCCGTTCTCCACCTGGACAGGCGTTTCAATATCATGGAGAACCGGTGCGGGAGATAGCATGTCAGTATGCGGAATAAAAAGCTGGAATCTCGTGCCCTGACCCACTTCGGACTGTACCTGAATGTTCCCGCCAGATTGTTTGATAAAACCAAAAACCATGCTTAATCCCAAGCCGCTGCCTTTACCGGCCGGTTTCGTGGTAAAAAATGGTTCAAATACTTTATCCAGCAGATCCTGTGATATGCCATCCCCCGTATCCAGAACATCTATTTTTACGTATTCTCCGGCGTTCAGATCATTCGCTGATGTTTTTTGCTGCTTCAGTAATACAAACCGTTCAGTACTGATCGTCAGTGTGCCCCCATCAGCCATCGCATCACGCGCATTAAGCGTCAGGTTTAATAAGCTGCTTTCAAGTTGAACCGGATCAATCATTACTGGCCAGAGATCACTGCTGAGGCTCAGCTCCAGCTGGTATTTCTGGCCTAATGAACTTCGCAGCAACGCTTCCATATTGCGTATCAGCATATTGATATTAACGGCTTCAGGGGACAATGGTTGACGTCGTGCAAAGGCCAGAAGATTACGGGTTAACCCTGCACCACGCTCAGCCGCGCTGCTGATCAGTCTGACAAGCGGTTGCAAAGATGGTTTATCGTTCAGTTCATCAATTAACAAGTCGCTATTTCCAGTGATAACCGTCAACAGGTTATTAAAATCGTGAGCAATTCCGCCTGTCAGCTGACCGATCGCCTCCATGCGCTGAGCCAGTTGCAGTTGTTTTTGCAGTTGTCTTTCTTCGGTAATATCACGTTCTACAGAAACCCAATGGGTATACCAGCCAGCCGTTAAACCAATTGGCACGCTATTCAGTTCCAGCACGATCTCCCGCCCGCTTTTATGGTATTGCGTCAGCTGAGCTCGAATGGGCTGCCAGGTTTTATAGGCTGCTTCAATTTTTCTCAGTTCATTTTTTTCAGTTTTTGGGCCATGTAATACTTTCAGGGTTTTACCGATTACTTCCTGACGGTTGTAGCCCGTTATGCGTTCAAACGCACTGTTTACAAAAACGATATTGGGTTTTTCACCGGGGTTCCTGGGTGCTTCAGTAATAATCACCACATCATTAAGCTGTGAAACAGCACTGCGTAATAACTTAAGCTCTTCAGATTCCCGGCGATGCCGGGATATATCCCGCAGATAGACGGTTAAACCGCTGGTGGAAGGATAGATCCTGACATCCAGCCATAGTTTTTTTGCATCATAAAAATGTTCAAACGACATGACCTGTTGTTGCAGCAATGCGGATGACAATTTTTTAACCAGTGAGCCGGTAGGATCAATATCGGTATTTTCGATGCCTTTATGATCCAATAACCGGGAGCGTGTCATGTTAAATAAAGCTGTTGCCTGGTTATTGAGATAACTAAAACGCAGATCAGTACTTAATGTGAAAAAAGCATCGGTGATGCTATCCAGTGTGTTTTGCAGTTGTTGTGATAATGCTTCACTTTGTTGTTGGAGAATTTTGATTTGATGGATATTAGTGCTCCAGCCATACCATTTGGCGATTTGATTCTGCTCATCTCTGATGGCATTGGCTTGCGCCAGAAACCACATATATTCATCATCAAAACGACGCAGACGAAACTCATCAGAATAAGCATCTCCGGTTTTCATTGAGTGAAGCCATCGTTCATGCACTCTTAGTTTATCGTCCGGATGAACCAATTCAAGCCAGTTATTTAAAACATACGTTTCGGACTTACCGAAATATTCAAGTGTGAAGGGGGAAACAGAGTCGAGAATACCTTCTGCAGTAACCGTCCACATAAACTGCAATGTGTTTTCAGCCATATAATGCGAACGAAGCTGTTCTTCATGCAGACTCGCTTCAACCAATTTACTGTCATGCACATCCTGAATGACACCTTGAATTTGTTTTGGTAACTGCTCGTTGTGACAAGAAAATATTCTTATCCGATGTGGCCCACTCTGTCCGATCAAAGAGAATTCGCCATCCATAGAACTCTGTTGATTTAACATGTCATTCAGAGCCTGATGTAAGGTATTTTGCTGTTTGTCGACAAATAAGGAGACGAATTGCGACTGAGAAATTGTGCTGCGATTATGCTGATTAAGTATTTGAGCGGCTTCGGGACTTAAATGTAACTGTCCGGACTTCCCTAGTTGCCAATAACCCAGCTTTGCAATGTCGGCAGCCAGCTTGAGCTGATGCTGGTGTCTGGATTGCTGTTGCTGTGAGCGAATAGTAAAACTGCTGATCAAATAAATGGTCATCAAGGCCAGGGTGGCCAGCACCCGGTTAGCGATAAACTGGGTCTGTAAAATAGCTTCAAGACTAGCGGGTATTATTACTATCCCGGACCAAACAAATAATAAACTGCTGATGAAAGTAATTGTCAGACGACGAATGCTGGCACCAACACTCGCCAGCATTAGAATGGGGGCATACAAAATACCGTGGGCAAACCCCGGAACAGTGTAGCGGTCAGCCAGTAACACCAGAAACAACAATAAAAAAATCAGCCCATCAAATAACGGGCTGCTTGATAAACGGCTTATGGTCTGATTCATATCTATAGATGACTCCAGTCATCCGGCACTGGCATTGATAATGTCACAAAAGGAGATGTTAAGAATAGATGTTTTCTTCTGTAACAATAATATCCATGGGGATATCATGTGGCTGCGGCTGTATGGTTTCAAGTAACATCCATTCAAAGCCGATACCAATGCTTAACGGTTTTGCCGAAACGTCCAGCGTACGATCATAAAATCCTCCACCGTTGCCTAAACGATGTAAATTTGCATCAAACCCCACTAGTGGAATAAGTAGCACGTCCGGTTGAATAACCTGCGTGTTTTGTGGCACAGGGATATCCCATACCTCAGCCTGCATGATAGATTCCGGACCCCATTGGCGGAATTGCAAGGCTTGTTGCGGGTCAATAATTTTTGGTAAAGCCGCTTGCCAACCCTGTTTGATAAGTCCGTATATAAAATCACGACAATCAATTTCGCCACGCACCGGCCAGTAAAAGCCAATGACGCCTTTAGGGAGAGTATCAATAACGCTTTGTAACTTTTTAAATAAGGCAACCTGATGTAAAACACGCAGCTCATTGGCAAACTCAAGCCGTTGCTCCGTCAAGCGTAACCTTTGTTCTATGCGCCATTGCTGCCAGGTATTCATGCGGATTCCGGTATTTCAAGCAATTCCTGTAAGCGATCTTTATTGAAGATTACGTCAGCCAGGGTGTAATCATCCAACACCTTTAAAAAAGCAGCCTGAGCTTTATGCAGAGCATTTCGCAGTATGCATGCAGGCTGGATAGGACAGGCGATTTCATCACCGAAACAAGGAAGTAATTGCAGATTTTCGGTTTTACGGACCAGTTTTCCTATGCCGATATCACTTACCGGTAAAGCCAGTTTTAAGCCACCTCCACGACCTCGATGGCTGACAATATAACCATGTTGCACAAGCGTTTGTGCCACTTTAGCAAGATGATTGGATGAAATGCCAAAGCGTGTCGCTGCATCCTGAATGGTCGCAGCCTGCTTACCATGGTGTATTGCCAGATATACCAGCAATCTAAGCGCATAGTCAGTATGCGTGGTCAGTTGCATTATTAATTGACTCCTAAAAGATGGACCAATACTATGCGTTTTTAAATAGGCATGTAAAATGCCTGTTTGTATAACAGTGTTTGGCAATAATGCCTGAAATTCTCAATATTATCCGTCAAACGGTGTTTTATGGATTTATAGAGCGTCATGTTGAGCTATTAAAAGACTGTTTATATAAAAATACGTTCCGTAATCAACCGGGAAGTAAACGTTTTATTCCTTCTCATCAGCAAACCGGTCCCCTGCAAACTATACGGCAACTTTCATTTGCACACCGTGATGTTGTGTTTATTGGGAGATTCAATCTGATTGTTACCCAGCATTGAAATAACGGTTATCACCGTTGTGTGATATTGCCGTTGGAGTCATTGAGGTGCGTACAGATCTTTACAGGATTTATGGTGAGTATTCTTAATTTATAGAGGCGATGAAAAATAAACAAGCCCTGGGGATAATGCTTTTACTCGGGAATTCTCTGGCCGGCGTTAGCCAGATAACGAGGATGATAGTTTGCGTCTTTCTCTGCGAGTAAATTTCTTTTGCATCCGCTTATTATGCAACGAGGCAGATAAGCGGTTTTTATTAACCAAAAACGTAAATCTGAATCAGCAATGAAGCTATCTAAGAGTCTGCAAAAAGAGCAGCAACGATTATTGTCAAACCATCCAAAATTAAGAGAGAAATTAAGTGCCAGCCTGGGTGCCTTTATGGCTATTTGGGTGCTGATGATGGCTATTAACCAGTTGCAGTTGACCACTGAAATGCAAGTGTTGGTTCTCGCTTCCATGGGAGCTTCAACATTTTTATTGTTTGTCGTTCCACACAGCCCAATGGCCCAGCCCTGGCCGTTAATGGCTGGACATTTAATTGCCGCTATTGTCGGTGTGAATTGTCATTACTGGATGACGGATCCCATTTTGGCAACAGCAACTGCAGTTGGCTTATCAGTATTTTTCATGCATCTGTTTCATGCACTGCATCCGCCTGCTGCGGCAACAGCGATGATCGCTGTAATCGCTTTCCCGGAACAAAATATAATTTTCTGGCATTTTGTCTATGCCATAGTGATTATTAATGCAGGAAGTCTGCTGATTTTATCGTTGCTGATCAATAATCTGCTGCCTGGACGCCAATATCCACAACGAGATAACCATCATAAACATCATGATCAATTTGTTCGTAAAACGGATAAGGCATTGCTATTAAAAGAAGAGGATTTTAATTGGGCACTTTCTCAAATTGAGGCCATCATAGATGTTTCGGAAACAGACTTGGTGGATTTATATGAGTTTGCTGCTGAACACGCAGAGCGACGAAATTTAAATCAAAAAAAATAAAAGATAACTCTATTCAGTTTGATTTAAGTTTTGATTTGTAAAGTGGGCACACCTTAATCGGAAAGGAGTACCAAAATGAAAACATTTAACAAAATGACACTAGCAACACTTCTGGCTTCAGCATTAACTTTCTCAACAGCAGCAGTCATGGCAGATGATGATGTCGCTACGATGCAGATGAAAGCTGAACAGTTCGGTTTGATCAGCATGGAAGAAGCCAAAAACATTGCTTTACAGGAAAAACCTGGCGTGGTTACCGATATTGAATTGGATGGTATTGATAACGGAAATGGCTGGGAGTACGAAGTTGAAGTTGTACAGGAAGATGGCACTGAATGGGATATCGATATTCATGCTAAAACTGGTGAACTTCGTAAAGTAGAACGTGATTGATAGGTAATTCTATCCTGGCGTAAAAAGCAGCGGCCCGTCTTTGACGGGCCGTTTTTTTATGTATAAATGCTAAAAAATAATTTTAATATTCAGTTTGATTTAATTTTACTTTTATATCGTTGCCTATCATAGATAATAAGAGGCGTGATATGAAAAAATTATTAATATTTTCTGTAGTTGGTACTGTATTAAGCTTTCCAGCTTTTGCAGATGATATTCATGAAATAAAAGCGAAAAGTGAACAACTGGGTCTTATCAGTGTTGATGAAGCAAAATCAATCGCTTTGGAGGCCAGGCCGGGCATCATTGATGATATTGATCTGGAAAACCGTTCATTTTTTGGTGGCTGGGATTATGAAATCGAAGTACTTGGTAAAGATGGTAAGGAGTGGGATGTTTATATTAATGCTGAGACTGGTGAAGTGAGAAAAGTCAGCAGAGATTGGGATTTATTCTGAATAAGCATTGGGAAACCCGCCTTATGGCGGGTTTTCTATACGATTAACGGTAACCTGACTTCCACTTTCAATCCGCCCATTGACGAGCGACTGAACAGCATTTCACCACTGTAACTTTCTACGATATCAGCGACAATTGCTAATCCAAGCCCGCTTCCGGCAACGGATTCGTCAGCTCTGTATCCGCGTTGGGCGAGTTGTGACAATTCGCCATCGTCACAGCCAGCACCATCATCCTCGACGACAAAACAGCAATAATGGTTTTGATAAACTTGGATATTGACTCTTTTGCGGCACCATTTACACGCATTATCCAGCAAATTACCCAGCATCTCGAGAAGGTCTTCCCGATCACCGATAAACAGCAGTCCGGGTTCAATTTCCCAATCAATGATTGGGGATTTATCGCGATAAAGTAATTGTAATGTGCGGCTTAATTCAGTGACTTCCTGTTCAAGTTCAACTTTTTGACCCGGCATAGGTGAACCTAATAATCGGGCGCGTTTCAATTCCCTTTCGATAATCTGTCCCATATCCTTGCTCACCTGATTTAATGAATTTTGTATTTCCGGTAAGTCTTTTAAAGTTTCACGTTCGGCCGTCTGGTTGAGTAACGATAACCGGGTTTTGAGAGCATGAGCCAGATTGCCCAGAGCAACACGTGAACGCTGCGTTTTTCGAGTCATTGTGTTGAGCAGGCGGTTCAGCTCTTCAATCATGGGCTGAATTTCTGCTGGGCCCTGCGCATCAATTTTTGCCGTTTCACCCTGGCGCAATCGGGAGAGTTGCTGCTGTATTTGCTGCAGAGGTTGTAAAGCTTTGCCGACAATTAACCATTGAATGAAGAGCAATAAAGCCAGACCAATCGCAGAGACCAGAGAATAAAGCATCTGAAACTGAAAGATATCTTCATCCAACGCACTGATATTTTGAGCAACCGTGATGGTGAGGCTGTGACCTTGCTTGTAATAACCACGTTGTAAGGTAAACAGGCGTTCATCATTGGGCCCATCGATAGATGACTGGGATTTTTGGCCACTTGGAAGTCGTTCGATATCTAATGACTCATCCCATAAAGACCGCGATTGCTTGCAGGATTGTTCTGTACAGACAACATAATAGTGGCCGGAAAATGGCCGTTGATACAAGCTGCTAAGTCGAAGGGAATTAAGTTCGAAAGTCCCGTCCGGACTGATTTCGATACTGGCCAATAACCCTTCACTCTCACTTTCCAGGCGCTCCAGTAACTGGGTTTCGGTAACACGTTCAATCACCAGTGTGATCAGGGCCCATTGCAGAAAAATCAATAGACTTAAGGTTAACGTCAGACCCAGAGACAGTCGGCGTTTAAGGGAAATCATGCAGAGCCGAAAATATAACCCTGCCCACGGCGGGTCTGAATTAAGTCAGTACCCACTTTATGACGCAGCCGATTAACATACACTTCGATGACATTACTGTCTTTATCGCTATCATATTCATATACGTGTTCGGTCAAACGACTTTTCGAGATAACCTGACCGGGATGCAGCATAAAGTAGCGTAATAAACGAAACTCGGTTCCAGTCAGGGTAAAAAGACTGCCATTACTCAATGTCACAGACTGTGCGTCTTCATCAAGCAGTAATCCAGCGACCTGTAATGGGCCACCACTGGTGCCTGAACTGCGTTTCAGTACCGCACTGATTCGCGCTAGCAACTCTTCTGTCTGAAATGGTTTGGCGACGTAATCGTCTGCGCCTGCTTTAAAGCCATGGACTTTTTCTTCCCAGCTGCCCCTGGCTGTCAGAATAACTACAGGTACATGGTTATTCCGGCTCCGCCAGTTTTGCAGTACTTCCATACCTGAGCGTTTGGGTAAACCGAGATCCAGAACAATTAAATCATAGGGCTCGATATCACCAAGTGCCTCTGCATCTATCCCGTCTACCGAAAGGTCGACAGCATAACCTGCATTGGAAAGCGCATTTTGCAGGGCTGGACCCATTTGCACGTCATCTTCAACCAGAAGCAATCGCATGTTTAGTCGTCCAGCTCAAGTTCGAGTAAGTCACCATTGGTTGCGTCAAATTCAAGTTCCCATACACGTCCCTGCTCATCAAGAATTTCAATTTCGTAGACCAGCATACCGTCATCCCGTTCAAGTTCGGTATCAATAACTTCACCTTTACGGTAAGCCTTGGCTTTTTCAATAATGGTTTCCAACGGCAGGATTTTTCCTGATTCACGTAACATTCGTGCTTCAGAATGGCTGACATCATCTGCCACGACGGGGCCAGAGATGAAGGCCGTCATCATCAATAAGCCGAGGCCTTGTAATATTGCATTCAATGGCTTTTTCATCGTCATTCCTAATCTAAAAATCAATATCACTTACAATTACACAGGATATTAACTGTCCAGGCTTAATTTAAGCTGAACTGACTTAAGATGGACAAAGCTTATCCTTGTTGAAAACGTTTAATCATATCGCTCATGTGATGTGATTGAGTCGAAAGACCATTGGCGGCGTTATCCGCTATCTCAGCACCATGTGTTACCTGAGCCGCGCTTTCATTCACCTGTACGATATTTCGGTTTATATCTTCACTGACACTGCTTTGCTGCTCAACAGCAGTAGCAATTTGCGTGTTCAGCTCATTCATACTGCTGACTTCATGGGCGATGGTTTCCAATGCCTGAATAGACGCTTTGACATGAAGTTCACTGGTTTCACTGGTTTGCTGGCTTTGTTCCATGACTTTTACAGCTTCTTTGACGGCGTTATTCAGCTCACCAATCAAGTTTTGAATCTGCTGAGTTGATAATTGCGTTTTACTGGCCAAGGAGCGAACTTCCTCAGCAACAACGGCAAATCCACGACCATGTTCTCCGGCACGGGCAGCTTCAATCGCAGCATTCAGCGCCAGCAAGTTTGTTTGATCGGCGATACTGGTAATGACATCAATGATCTGGCCAATGTTGCGGGTATCTTTATCCAGCTGAACAACAACATTTGAAATATTGCCAATGGCTGTACTGAGATCACTTAGCGAATTGACGGCTTTGGATGCACTGGAAACCCCGTTTTTGGAAAGTTCATCGGTTTCCCGAGCTTTGGTGGCCGCATAGGCCGCATTATTGGCGACCTCCTGAATGCTGGCAGTCATTTCAGTCATTGCGGTCGCAACCTCTTCCATTCGCATGGCTTGTTCACGAATAGCGGATTGAATTTCGGCAACAGAATGTGCACTGTTATCCGCTTCTGTTTCGATGCTGGCAGCAGAGTCGCGTATCCGACCCAGAGTCGTCCCCAGTCGTCCTTTCAAAAACTCTGTCGCCAGCAGTATCTGACCAACTTCGTCACAGCGGCCGGTATAAATTAATGCCATTAGCGGGTTATTGATTTCCTTCCGAGCATTTTCAGCCGCTTTCTTTAATGGTGAAAATGCCCAGGTGGCGAGCCCCAGAAAAACCAAAACAGCTATCACGGCGATAATAGCGGATTTGTAGGGGGGGATTTCTAACAGTGAGCTGGCAATCATCAGCGATATAAATAATGCCACTAACTGGGCGACTAAAAAACGGTATTTGAGATTCAGGCGAAATAGCCAGCTTCCATCAATTGCAGATTGGCCATTATTAATTCGTTGATAAACTCGTTCAGCTCTTTCAACCCGCTCCCGGCTGGGCTTGCTGCGAACAGATTCATATCCGGTAACTTCACCGTTATCAATCATTGGGCTGACATAACCGTCCACCCAGTAATGGTCACCATTTTTAACCCGATTTTTAATGATACCCATCCAATGATGATTGGATTTCATTGTCTTCCATAAGTCTTCGAACGCTACCGGAGGCATTTCGGGGTGGCGGATGACATTGTGGTTTTTATTCATTAATTCTTCAGCATCAAAGCCGCTGATTTTCTGGAAGGTGTCATTAAAGCTGGTAATAATGCCTTTCAGGCTGGTGGTTGAAATGATCTCTTCGCCTTCGGGGAAAGGCACTTCTTTATGAGTTATTGGAAGATTTTTTTTCATGATGCTGCCCCTTGATTTCTTATTTTTATCGATGGTATTTGTAAAAATCCTACCGATCTGGCTGAGAATAATTTGAGATACATATCGGCATATTCATCACAGACTTTAAGCCAACACTCGATAAATGATTAATTTGCATAATTTATATGAACAATACGCTTAATTGGCAGAAGCCTGAAGGATCAAAAAAACAGGAATTCCCTTATACAAATCATCAGATTTTTCAGCTATGGTAAGACTGTAAATCTGAAAGAATAGAGGAGAAATACCATCTATGACTGATTCAACATCAAAAGCAGCCCATGTTCATTTGAGTGAAGAACGGCAAAGTCAAACGAAAACGGTTTCTCCACCCACTATACTTCGGGATGCCGCTCATCTGGCGGGCGTCAGTTTTAATGGCGATCAGCCATGGGATATTCAGGTGTTTGATTCCAGAGTCTATCGCCGGATTTTGACTCATGGCTCATTAGGCTTTGGTGAAAGCTACATGGATAACATGTGGGAATGTCATGAACTGGATGAGTTGTTTCATCGATTATTAAAGGTTGATATCGAAAAGCATTTGGGGAGTGTCGCGAAATTCCGCCTGTATTTCGAAATCATCCGACAAAACCTGTTCAATCGCCAAACCAGTAAACGGGCTTATGAAGTAGGTAAAAAACACTACGATACCGGTAATGACATTTTCCAGGCAATGCTGGATCCGACAATGAGTTACTCTTGTGGCTATTGGGCGAACGCCGACACACTGGCCCAGGCGCAAATTGGCAAGTTGGATTTAATCTGTAGAAAACTGATGCTTCAACCCGGCGAACGGGTACTGGAAATTGGTTGTGGCTGGGGGAGCTTTGCTCAGTACGCTGCCCAGAATTATGGCGTGGAAGTCTATGGTATTACCATCTCCAAAGAGCAGCAAATACTGGCTCAAGAGCGTTGTGCTGGATTACCGGTAACAATCGAGTTAATGGATTACCGTGATCTTGAAGGCCAGTTTGACAAAATAGTATCCATTGGCATGTTTGAACATGTTGGGCCAAAAAACTATCCGGTTTATTTTGACAGTGCTATGAAGCTGTTAAAGCCTGAGGGTTTGTTTTTATTACATACCATCGGCATTCATGCCACCTCGTTGAAAGTTGATCCGTGGATTGACAAATATATCTTCCGTAATGGCAAATTACCTTCCGCCGAAGAACTGGCCTCAGTTATCAATGGACGTTTTGTCATAGAAGACTGGCACAATTTCGGCACGGATTACGATAAAACGCTTATGGCCTGGTGGGAAAATTTCGATAAAGCCTGGCCTGAATTATCAACCCATTATGACGAACGTTTTTATCGTATGTGGAAGTATTATTTGCATAGTTGTGCCGGTTTTTTCCGATCCAAGCAAGGGCAATTGTGGCAGCTGGTGCTAAGTAAACATGGCCGGGATGGGGAATATCGCTCTTTACGCTGAAAAGTTTAAAAATATATGAATCGGAACAAGCGATTAATTTAATAGAAATTATTTGTTTTACCAATGCTCCGGTTTAGCCTATAGTGATTTTAAAGCTCACGGAGATGAGTTTTTATCGCCTATTAAGGAGGCCGAGCATGGCAGACAAACAAAAACTCACCACAATCGGTGGTGCACCGGTTGTAGATAATCAGAACAGTATGACGGCAGGTCCTCGTGGTCCGTTGCTTATGCAGGATGTCTGGTTTCTGGAAAAAATGGCTCACTTTGATCGTGAAGTTATTCCAGAACGACGAATGCATGCCAAAGGTTCTGGAGCTTTTGGTACATTCACTGTTACTAACGATATTTCACACTATACCCGCGCTAAGATTTTCTCCGCAGTTGGAAAGAAAACCGAGCTATTTGCCCGTTTTTCAACCGTTGCCGGCGAGAGAGGAGCGGCGGATGCCGAACGTGATATCCGTGGTTTTGCCGTCAAGTTCTATACCGAAGAAGGTAACTGGGATATGGTCGGCAATAATACTCCGGTATTCTTTCTACGAGATCCATTGAAGTTTCCGGATCTGAATCATGCTGTTAAACGTGATCCCAGGACCAACATGCGTAGTGCCCAGAATAATTGGGATTTCTGGACTTTGCTTCCAGAAGCATTACATCAGGTCACGATTGTGATGAGTGATCGCGGCTTACCGAAAAGCTATCGACATATGCACGGCTTTGGCAGTCATACCTATAGTTTTATTAATGCCAATAACGAACGTTTCTGGGTGAAATTTCATTTTAAATGTTTGCAAGGAATTGAGAACCTGACCGACGAAGAAGCCGCAAAAGTAGTCGGTGACGATCGTGAAAGTCATCAGAAGGATCTGTTTGAAGCGATTGAGCGTACAGACTATCCACGCTGGGAACTGAAAGTCCAGGTTATGCCGGAGAAAGATGCGGATACTTACCATATCCATCCTTTTGATTTAACCAAGGTCTGGCCACATAAAGACTATCCATTGATTGATGTTGGTGTGATGGAGCTTAATCGTAACCCGGAAAACTATCATGCAGATGTTGAGCAATCAGCATTTAGCCCAGCAAATGTGGTGCCGGGAATCAGCTTTTCACCCGATAAAATGCTTCATGGACGGTTGTTTTCCTATGGTGATGCCCATAGATACAGATTAGGGGTGAATCATCATCAGATTCCGGTGAATGCTGCACGTTGTCCGGTAAACAGTTTTCATCGTGATGGCGCAATGCGTGTGGATGGAAACTATGGTGCAACCAAAGGTTACGAGCCTAACAGCTATGGTGACTGGCAGGAGCAACCGGATTTCAGTGAGCCGCCTTTAGCCATTAACGGTGCGGCAGATCACTGGAACTTTAGAGAAGATGATGATGACTACTATTCACAGCCCGGTAATCTGTTCCGTTTGATGACACCTGAAAAGCAGCAAGTATTGTTTGAGAATACGGCTCGGGCAATTGATGGGGCAGATATGGAAGTAAAAAAACGTCATATTCGCAATTGTCTGAAAGCTGATCCCGCTTATGGTAAGGGTGTTGCTGATGCCATCGGTATTTCGCTGAATGATTTGAACTAAACACAGATGGATTATGGTCGCCGTGTTTTACGGCCGACGTCGAATTTTATCAGGAGGTAAATGTATGAGTTCTATTGATATTGGAATTAATAAAAAAGACAGAGAAAAGGTAGCGGAAGGCCTGAAGAAGCTGCTTGCCGACACCTACACTTTGTACCTGCAGACCCACAACTTCCATTGGAACGTAACAGGGCCACGCTTTCGTGAACTGCATTTGATGTTTGAAGAGCATTACATTGAACTGGCAACCGCCGTTGATGATATTGCGGAACGAATCAGAACACTGGGGGTCTCAGCTCCTGGTACTTATAAAGCATTTGCTGAATTGAGTTCTATCAAAGAAAAAGACGGCGTGCCTGATGCGAAGGAAATGACAGAAATTCTGACGCATAACCACGAATTAGTGGTCAAAACCTGCCGTGAAGTCTTGAAACTGGCAGAAGCAGCAGATGATGAATCTTCATTGGCTCTGGTTTCAGACCGTATGCGAATTCATGAAAAGACGGCCTGGATGTTACGAGCGATGTCTCAATAATAAGTACTTCTCTCTCCCTCTTTTAAGACCGCCTTATGGCGGTCTTTTTTTGTCTGACATTTTTGCTATAAAATTTACGGAATGCTTTTTGATGTCAGCACAATCATCTTGTCTATCTGCATATCCTCCATGCTATAAGCAATGCCACCTGTGCCATGGCCCGAATGTTTCAAGCCTGAAAATGGCATCCAGTCAACACGGAATGCCGTGTGTTCATTAATCATCACCGCAGACGCATCCAGCCGCTCTGCGACATACATTGCATTATCAATATTCTGGCTGTAGACCGCAGCCTGGAAGGCAAAATCCAGACTATTGGCATCGGCGATAGCCTGATCAACTTCCTGATAAGGATAGATACAGACCACAGGCCCGAAAATTTCATTTTTCGATACTTTGACATCTGCTGGTGGATCAAACAGTACGGTTGTGGCATAACAGTTATTATCCAGCGCTTCACCTCCCGATAATAATTCTGCGCCTTGGTTAACCGCTTCCTGTACCCACTCGTGCACCCGGGACACCTCATTTTTACGAATGAGTGGACCAATTTCCGTTTGATCGGATAACGGATCACCAATCTGCATCTTATTGCCTGCGGCCGCTAATTTTTCGGCTAAATCACGGGCAATAGAGTGATGAGCAAAAATACGTTGTACTGAGACACATACCTGACCAGCATGATAGAAACTGCCTTTGGCCAGGCCAGGAATAGCCGCATCAAGGTCAGCTTTTTCATCGACAATCACCGGCGCAACGCCCCCATGCTCCAAGGCACAACGTGTTCCAGCCGCCAGTTTTGAACGTAAATACCAGCCCACTTTGGCACTGCCGATAAAACTCAAGAAGGCAACCCGGTTATCAGTGGCTAATTGTTCTGCCACCTGATGATTCTCTGTTAATAAAGCCTGACACCATTCTGCAGGCAAACCTGCCTGATGGAATATATCCACCAGACGGAAACAGGATAGTGGTGTGTTTTCAGCTGGCTTGACGATAACCGGGCATCCTGCGGCAATTGCGGGCCCCACCTGATGGGCAATCAGGTTTAACGGATGGTTAAAGGCGCTGATGGCAACGACTACACCTATCGGTTCTTTATGCAACATGGTTAAACGATGCTGTGAAGCCGCATTTATGCCCATGGGAACAGGATGAGACGTCTGATGGCGCAGTGTATCCATGCAATGTCGAATACTGTCGATACAGCGCACCATTTCAACTTTGGAGTCGATCAAGGGTTTGCCGCCTTCTTCAGCAGCACCTCTGGCCAGCGCATCTGCCTGCTGCTGCATTAATCCGAGGGATTTTTCCAGAATAGCCAGACGCTCAGGGACTGAAAGCCATTTGGTTCTGTCAGTGAATAAATTATGTGCTGTTTGCAGAGCCGTTTCGACGGCATCGCTGTCTGCGACATCAGCCGTGGCAATAAGCTGATCATTATAGGGGTTGGTCACATCAATCTGTGCCCATTGCCTGGTTTTTACTCCGGGTAAGCTCAGGGCGAAATGAGGTGCGGTAGACATAAAGCTTCCTTATAAAATACAGATTTTTTGTTTCAAACCTTCATTGAGAATTGAGTGATTGAGCGAATAATCGATGGCCACATCGATCAGGTGCACGCCGGGAGTGTTAATTGCTTCACGCAGCATCTTATCGAATTCAATATAGCTGGAGGGCCGATGACCAATGGCGCCATAACTGTCAGCATATTTAACAAAGTCAGGATTATTAAAATTTAAACCAAAGTCTTTAAACCCCATGCCCTGTTGTTTCCACTTGATCATGCCATAGGCATTATCGTTCAGAATTATCACAACCAGATCCAGCTTAAGACGAACCGCAGTTTCCATTTCCTGTGAATTCATCATAAAGCCGCCATCACCACAGACCGCAACGACTTTACGTTCCGGATGCAGTAATTTGGCTAGCATTGCTGTGGGTAATCCGGCGCCCATGGTGGCCAATGCGTTATCAAGTAAAAGTGTATTGTTCTCATAACATTGATAATTACGGGCAAACCAGATTTTATAAAGCCCGTTATCCAGCGCCAGAATATCTTTCTCGCCAAGCGCCGCACGAATTGTAGTCACAGCGCTTTGTGGCAATATCGGAAAGCGATCATCATCGCTATACAAACCAAGACGTTGCTGGACTTCTTGTTTGACGCGATAGAAATAAGAAAAATCCCAGTTAGACTGCGGTGACAAAGCATCTGATATACGGTTGATGGAAGTCGCGATGTCACCCACCACATCCAGTTGTGGAAAATAGACCGGATCGACTTCTGCAGGGAGAAAATTAATGTGAATCACCAGTGCACCACCGTCTTTCATGAAAAAAGGCGGTTTTTCCACTTCATCATGACCGACATTGATAATCAAATCAGCCCGATCTATTGCACAGTGCAGATAATCTGATTCAGATAATGCTGCTGTACCAAGATAACTGTCATGACGTTCGTCAATAACACCTTTACCCAGTTGTGTATTAAAAAACGGAATACCGGTTTTTTCGACAAAACGAGTCAGGGCTTTGCTTGCCCGTTTGCGATTTGCCCCGGCACCAATCAGTAACAATGGCATATTGGCTTTACGGATCATCTCCAATGCATCTTTAATCGCGGTGTTATCGGCATCAGGGCGACGAATATTTTCCAGTGCATAAATACGGTCCTGCACTTCTTCTGCAGCGATATCTTCTGGTAGTTCTATATGCACCGCACCAGGTCTTTCCTGTACTGCAATACGGCAGGCTTCACGAACCACAGCACCAATTGTGTTGCCATGCACCACCTGTTTGGTGAACTTGGTAATGGGTCGCATCATATTGACGATATCAACAATCTGAAATAATGCCTGTTTACTGGCCTTAATCGGTTTTTGTCCGGTGATGATCAGCATAGGCATACCACCTAACTGAGCATAGGCGGCGGGGGTAATCAGATTTGTCGCCCCTGGTCCCAGGGTCGATAAACAAACACCGGGCTTACCCGTCAACCTGCCATAGTTGGCAGCCATGAATCCTGCACCCTGTTCATGTCGGGTAATGATCAGTTTTATTGAAGAATGTTGCAGTGAATCAAGGAAATCGAGGTTTTCTTCACCGGGGATACCGAAAATGTATTCTACCCCTTCGTTTTCTAATGCTTTAACCATCAGATCAGATGTTTTCATGGAGGTCCTCTGAGTTGGCGTAAAAATCATCGCGCCTTTGCAAGAGCTTGTTATCTTTCAGCTTGCAACAGAGTTGGAGATGAAAGACAGACAAGCCTAGTTTGTACCATAAATAATCGGGGCATCACAGCCCTTATTGAGTGAGGACAGCTATTTCCACCCTTCGGTTGCGTGCTCGACCGGAATCAGTGTCATTTTCTGTAATTGGACGTGTGTCAGCATAACCTTCAACACGGAATCGGTCAGCTTGATATTCGGGATAACGCAATAATTCATGTACGACGGAAGTTGCTCTGGAGCCAGATAATTCCCAGTTGGATCGGTACTGTTGTGTACTCAATGGACGATTATCAGTATGGCCGGAAACGACTAAAGGATCGTCAATATGGGATAATGCCTCGGCAATAGCCTTTAATACGGGCATAAAAGCGGGCTTTATGGTGGCCAGACCGGATGGAAAAGAGGCTTGTTCATCAATCGTAATGACCACTCGGTCTTCACGCGTTTCAACCTGTAGAATACCTTCATCAAGCTGCTCACGAAGCGCTTGCTTAATCTGCATGAGTTGACGCTGTTGTTTAGCGTGTAAATATAAATTCAGATCGTTGGTGTCGATAATGGGGTTATTGGGATCAGCCGTTTGCCTGACTTCCTCAATGACAGTGACATCAGAAGGATTGGGTGAAAAAGTCTGCTTGATTATCGACGTACCCATGGGGACAGGTTCAGGAATCTCTGGAGGCTCAACACCAAAAGCGTTATGCATTGATTGCGTTATCATTTTTAGACGAATAACATCAAGCTCTGACATCGATAATAACAACACAAAGAAACACAACAGCAAAGTCATCAAGTCTGCAAAGATCGCAATATAAGCTGGAAGCGCTTTACGTTTTAACATTCGAATTGAAGAACCCGGATTCAAATTTTGGTTTATCAATGCTCCGTCTCCCAGTTCATTAACAATTTCTGAATGAATAGGCGGAAATGAGCCAGTGTTTATACGGGGTTTCATTGTTACCGTAACTCTCTGATAAATCAAGATTTGAGGAACTAAAGCTGTTTAATGCTAGCCTGAAGAAGATGCTGATGGATGTGACAGGTAACACAGTGTTAAACAATTTGTTCTTATAGCCTGTAAATACTGTAATAATTTCGATCCGACCAACCAACTTCAATCTGTTGCTGTGCACTGGTCATCCATGGATTTTAAATGCGACATTTAATAGCGACTAAACTGGTTTTTAATAGCATGATCGCCATCATCGCTCTGCTCATCTTTTCAGCAGCGATTTATATTGACTATGTTATTCAGGATAGATACAGCAATGCTTTACAGGCAAAGACCCAGCAGAAGCTAAGTCAATATCACAATAATCTGGTGACAAACTTACAAAACCACATTCAAATTATCCGGGGGCTGCCGGGTTTATTTGCCGTTAATCCGGAGTTGACTCAGGAACAGTTCGAAGTCGCCATGAGCCATCTGATTGGCGAACATACTCAGTTACGCAATATCGCTGCCGCTCCGGATATGGTGATTCGCTACATGTATCCAGTGGCAGGAAATGAACAGGCTATAGGACTGGATTACCGTCAGGAACCTACCCAAGCTGCGGCAGCCGAACGCGCCAGGGTGAGCCGGAATTTAGTGCTTGCGGGTCCGCTTGAACTTAAACAAGGCGGCACAGGATTGATCACCCGGATACCCGTGTATCTGCTTGATGATCAACAGCAAGAATATTTTTGGGGCATTATTTCGGCCGTTATTGACGTTGATGCTTTTTTTGAAGCGTCTGGATTAAATGCGGCAGATTTACCGATTGAGATGGCCATTCGGGGTAAAGATGGGTTGGGTGAGCAAGGTGAGGTGTTTTTCGGTGAAGAAGCTTTATTTGATAATGCAAGGTTAACGATGCCACTTGCCTTGCCAGAGGGGCACTGGGTCTTGGTCGGACAGCCAAAGGGAGGTTGGAAAGGTGGCCTGGGTGACGTGAAGCAATCCCGAATCCTGCTATTTTGTATTGCCATAGCTATTTTCGCGTTATTGACAGCCTTTGTGCGATTTATGTTTTCAGCATCAATGGCAAATCTAAAATTCAGACAGGTAATTGAATCTTCACCCATCCCCTACATTTTGGTGGGAAAAGAGCGGAAAGTCAGTTTTATCAACCCGGCGTTTACTGAGCTTTATGGCTATACGCTGGATGATTTACCCACGCTGGCTTTGTGGTGGGAGAAAACGAATGTCAGTAAGGACTATTTAAAAACGGTAAATGAATGGTGGTCTGCCAATCCAGAGCATAAGTTGTTACCCGATTCCTCATTGGAAGTGAGCATTTACTGCCTGGATGGCAGTGAGCGTGTTGCATTGCTTTCAGTTTCACCATTACATGATGCGGTAAATAATGAATTACTGCTTGTTTTCTACGATATAACCACACGTAAACAGGCTGAGCAGAAAATTCATTTTTCAGAGCAGATTTTCAGGCAGGCACATGAAGGAATTGTGGTCACCGATACAAAAAGTCGGATTTTAGAAGTGAATCCGGCCTTTACCGAAATAACCGGTTATACCATGCAAGAGGCGTTGCAAGGCACCCCGGCAATGTTGAAATCAGGTAAACATAACGATGATTTTTTTCAGCAAATGTGGCACAGCCTGGAAAATCAGGGGTACTGGCAGGGAGAAGTCTGGAATCGCCATAAAGAAGGACATTTGTATGCGCTGCTTCTGACCATTACAGCGATGACCAATCCTCAGGGGGATAAACAATTTTATGTAGGTTTGTTTTCGGATATTACCCAATCTAAAACCCAGCAGGAAAAGCTGGAATTAATGGCACATTATGATGTGCTCACGCATTTACCCAATCGGGTATTGTTTGCTGACAGGTACAGTCAGGCTGTGGCCCATAGTCAGCGCTTAGGCACATGGGTTGGGGTTTGTTTTCTGGATTTGGATGATTTCAAGCCGGTGAATGATACTCACGGCCATAACATTGGTGATTTATTACTGATTGACGTGGCAGACCGATTGCGGGCAAGTGTCAGGGAAGAAGACACCATTTCCCGCTTTGGTGGGGACGAGTTTGCTATTTTGTTCAGAGATATCAGTTCCTACGAGCAATGTGAGCAATTACTGACCAGATTACATCAGACGTTGGCTGAGCCGTATTGGATAGATAATCAACGCATCGTTATCAGTGCCTCCAGCGGCATTGCTTTATATCCTATGGATAATGTTGATTTAGACACACTGTTGCGTCATGCAGATCAGGCAATGTATCAGGCTAAAATCACCGGACGCAATACATTCAGACTGTTTAACCCTGAATTAAATCAACAGGTTATGCAGAAGCATCATGTTGTTCATCGTTTACGTGAAGCCCTGTTAAATAATGAGTTTGTATTACATTATCAACCGGAAATAAATATGAAAACCGGCGAAATCATCGCGGTTGAAGCATTGATTCGCTGGCAGCATCCTGAAAGTGGTTTGCTTTACCCTAACGAGTTTCTGTCTGTCGTGGAAGGCAGTGATCTGGAATTTGATTTGGGTCTGTGGGTCGTTGAGTCGGCGCTGAGTCAGTTGCAGCAATGGCAGCAGGCGGGATTAAATCTTGTGGTGAGTGTCAATATTGCAGCCAACCATCTGCATGCGATAAATTTTATTCAATCCTTACAGCAGATCTTAAGTCGTTATCCGGATATCAAGCCCTCGTCTTTGCAACTGGAAATTCTGGAAAGCAGTACATTGGGAGATGTGCATACGCTGAGCCGTATTATCGATGAATGCCGGCATCAGGTGGGGGTACAGATAGCATTGGATGATTTTGGTACCGGTTATTCTTCGTTGACCCATCTGCGGCATCTGGCAGCAAACTCGGTCAAAATTGACCAGAGTTTTGTTCGTGATATGTTAGAGGATCCCAGTGATTACAATATTGTCGATGGTGTGATCAGTCTGGCTAAAGCCTTTAATCGCCAGGTTATCGCGGAAGGGGTGGAAACCATTGAACATGGACTGATGTTGCTGTCTATGGGCTGTGAGTTGGCACAAGGCTATCAGATAGCCCGCCCCATGCCGGCCGAAGATATTTTAGTATGGTGCCAGGAGTTTCAATTGGAGCCAGTCTGGCAAAAACAGGTATCAAAAACTGACCCTTTTCCCTGATGAGATGCTGATCAGCCACCCAAAAATAACCTCATAACATTACTTTGAATCTGGAGCTTTCCATGTTTCGTTATCCTGTCAGCGGCCTTTTCGCTATTTTGATTCTGGTGACATTTGTTTATGGCTGTGCTTCACGATCCCAGAGCAATTATTTTCGTGATGAAGTGGGGGAAGTCATGGCCGTTGAAGATGTCTGGATTGTCTCATCCCGTATGGTCAAAATTGAAGGGCTCGGAGAAAACCGACCCGGCTGGGGAGCGGCGGTCGGAGCAACTGTGGCCGGTTCAACTGCATACGGTATTACCCAGGCGGATAACCCTGCCGGCGTGGCGATTACCATCATTGCACTGGTCGGTGGTGCATTGGCGGGTCAGTTTATTGATGAGAAGATAAAATCCCAGCTGGGCGTGGAGTATATTCTGGATAAACCCAGTGGTGCCAAGTTTGCCGTGGTCCAGGCGGTAAAAAGTACTGATGAAATGTTACCTGCGAATACCCCCGCTTTATTGATGCGTGGTAAAAACGGCTACTATCGAATTATTCCCCAATAGCCATCTCAAAATTTAAATTAATTATTCCACTTGTCAGTTATTTCAAAAACTTTTAATCAGGCTCATCCGCCTTCATAAATATGAATTATTGAGATTAACCTGGGTCAATTTCTCTGGAATGTTGCTGTGATAGTCTTTGTTCGAACTTAATCTTCGGCTGGGAGTGCGCCCCAATTTATGGATGATAAGAAAATTATTCGCGTTGGTGAAAACTGCTGGCGTTCCCGTAATGCCAATAGAGCAGCGCTACTGGTTGATGGCGAAAATTATTTTGGTGCCCTGCATACAGCAATTATGCAGGCTCAATATGCCGTTTATATTCTTGCCTGGGATATTGATAGTCGACTGAGGCTGGTTCGCGGTGAAAAACAAACCGATGCTCCCGCCGAGTTAGGCGATTTGATTAATGCCGTTTTAGAGCAAAAGCCAGAATTAAATTTCTATATCCTGAACTGGGATTGGGCGATGCTGTATACCTTGGAAAGAGAATGGCTGCCATTATTCCGGCCCGGCTGGAAAAAACAGGATCGTTTGCATTATCAGCTGGATGGGGAATGTCCTTTCGGTGGATCTCAGCATCAAAAAATCGTCGTAATCGATGACAAAATCGCCTTTTGTGGCGGCATAGATCCCGGTAAGCACCGTTGGGACAGCAGTGATCATGCGCCTGAGGATAAGCGCCGTATAGATCCAGATAATGTGGCCTATCCACCTTTTCATGATATGCAGATGTTAGTTGATGGTGAAGCTGCTAAAAGTCTTGCTGAATTGGCCCGGGAACGTTGGTTGAAAGCAACGGGGCAACAGTTAACCCAGCCACCTCATTATGTTGAGGATATCTGGCCTCACTATATCAGGCCGGATTTTCAACAGGTCAATATTGCCATTTCACGTACTCAACCGGAATTTGAGGGGCAGCCGGAAATCACTGAAGTTGAAACCTTATATCTTGATGCTATCGCTGCCGCTGAAAAGCTTATCTATATCGAAAATCAATACTTTACCTCCTGGAAGGTCGCAGAGGTGTTGGCCCAGCGTTTAGCTGAAAGTGATGGGCCTGAAGTGGTGATAGTTTGTCCCAAAATGACAGGAGGATGGCTGGAGCAGCATACGATGGATGTGTTGCGTTCAAGAGTCAGCCGCAAACTTTGCGATGCCGATAAACATGATCGTTTACGAATTTGCTACCCGCATCATGAAGCGTTGGGTGAAATGTACATAAGTCTGCATAGCAAAATGATGATCGTTGATGACTGCTTTTTACGGATTGGCTCGGCGAATTTAAGCAACCGGTCTATGGGATTGGATAGTGAATGTGATTTGGCTATCGAAGCTGAAAATGCTGATCACATTCAGGCGATACGAGCATTCCGTCAGCGGCTGCTGAGTGAACATCTGCAGCTCGATGAAACTGAATTGGAAAGTTTACTTGCTGAACATAACTCACTGATTCAAGTGTTGGATGCACGTAATCAATTTCCACGAACACTCCGCCAGCTAGATTGTGAGATAGATGAAAATATTGATGGTTTAACTCCTACGGCTGACTATATCGATCCTGAACGACCGGTCGATTCGGTTGAAATGAGTCGGAAACTGGTGCCAATTGATGAACCGAAATCACCTAAAAAGCAGATTATCATCGCTGCATTGATTTTATTGGCTGTAGTTGCATTGACCGCATTATGGAAATGGACACCTTTAAATGAATGGTTAACGCCGGAAAACCTGAAACAGTTGATTAGCAGGTTAAACGACAATCCTTTTACCCCCGTCATTGTTATTACGGGTTTTGCTATAGCCGGATTGTTTGCGATTCCCCTGACCATACTGGTTGTGGCTGTTGCGATAAGTTTTGGCGCATGGCCGGGGAGTATATACGCCATTCTGGGTTCAATGCTGAGTGCCATTCTGGGATATTTCGCTGGTGAGTGGCTGGGGCGTAGAAGTGTTTCTAAAATGGCCGGATCAAAATTAAACCGGCTGTCAAAACGGTTAGCCAATCATGGTGTGATGGCGATTATTACCGTGAGGATTATTCCGGTAGCACCTTTTACGGTGATTAACCTGGTAGCAGGTGCTTCGCATATCAAATTAAAAGACTTTATCTGGGGAACCCTGCTGGGCATGTTGCCGGGGATTTTAGCCATAACCGTTTTTGCGAATTCACTGTTACGAGTTGTTCAACAGCCTGAACCTATAGAAATTATTATTTTTATAATGGTGGTTTTAGGGATTGGCAGCCTGATGTACGGTGTTAAAAGATGGCTGAACAGAATTTCAACAGACTCGTGACGCAAGTAACACCCTCCAACACCCTCACGATTGCTACTTACAATATCCATGCCTGCATAGGATCTGATGGTCAATTTGATCCGGCACGCATAGCAGCCGTTTTACAAGAGTTGGATGCTGATATTATCGCTTTGCAGGAAGTTGAACACCATTCGATTGATGAGCTGGACCTGCTGGAGTATCTGGCTTATCAGACTGGTCATGAAGCGCTTGCCGGTCCGACCCTGTTTCGGGAAACCCGCCACTATGGCAATGCCTTGCTGACAAGACTGCCATTACGATCCTTTAAGCATATTGATTTAAGTTTTTCGGGTTGTGAGCCACGAGGTGCCATTGAGGCAACCTTTGATGTCGCCGGCTATGAATTACAGGTTATCGCTACCCATTTAGGGTTGAAACCGGCGGAGCGTCGCTGGCAGGTCAAACAATTGCTGGAGATAAAATCACAGCAGGAAGCGGATATCAGTTGTTTATTAGGCGACGTCAATGAGTGGTTGTTGTGGGGAAGACCGTTGCGCTGGTTGCATCAACATTTCAGTGCTCAACCGCATTTGCCAACCTTCCCGGCAGGCTGGCCTGTTTTCGCACTGGATCGTATCTGGATTTCTCCCCAACGCTGTCAAATTAAACTATCTGTTCACAAAACGGCGTTAGCTCGACAGGCTTCAGACCATTTGCCACTGGTAGTCAAAATGCGTTTTTGATTTGTTGCCTGATCAGACAACAGATAATCAGGATGTTGATCCTGGGTTATTAATTTTTATTTATTTTTGCCTGAACAAACTTTACAAACAGTGTGAGAGACTTCACCTTATACGCATAACAGCATGTTTTCCCGTGTCCCATATAACATTTTCACAGTAATTTTTATTGCAAAATACCTGGTGATGTAGCAACAATTGCCCAACGGACGTTAGCAGAATAAACATATTTGGTAGGTGTTTTTTCATTTTAAGGGAGCTCAAATGATGAATATGAAAATGGTAAAAAAAGCAGTTCAGGATTTTCTCAAAGACGAAGAGGGTGCCAGTGGTATTGAGTATGCGCTGGTAGCGGCTATGGTTGCAGTGGCATTGATTGCGTTTGTTGCACCTGTTCGGGATGCAATTGTTGGTGTGTTCACCGACATCCAGGGCGCTTTAGAAGACAGTACCGATTAAAAGTACTTAGTTTTTCACGGAATCAAAGTGCTGTTTTCCCAGCCTCTTTTTACAGCCGGTTTGTTAACAATTTGGTGTCTGGCGTGTGCGTTTTATGATTTAACACAACGTCGACTGCCCAATTTTCTGACTCTTGGCGTGCATATTCCTGCTTTGGCTATTTTGTTGATAGCCGGGCATGGTTTGCTGGGAGCCACAGCCATTTCATGCCTTTTGGCCTGGAGTGCTGCCCTTTTCCTGACATTACCGGCCTATGCCTTCCGTTGGCTTGGGGCAGGCGATGTAAAATTCCTGGCGTCAATAGGTCTGTTGACCGGGTTGAATTTTCTTTTAGTAAGCTATGCTATTGCCGGTTTGCTGTCAGGCATGATTGTTGTTGCATGGCTGTCGGCACAGCGGGTTTTGCCTTATCTCAATCTGCAACTTGCATCCACAAAAATTCAGTTACCGGTATTGGCTCGGCCAACTGGAAAGGTTCTCCCTTTCGGTGCCATTCTTGCCGTCAGCGTTTTAATCACGCTTTGTATTCCAGCTTATGTTGACTTTATCCCTCTTAAAAGTTTAGGGGGCTTTTCATGACTCGTTCTGTTATATCACCTCTCTATCCAGATGGCTTTACAAGTCTATTGGCACCCAAAAATTCTTTTTATAAGCAACGTGGTGCAGCAGCCATCGAAGCTGCATTAATGTTTGTCCTTTTTTTCTCCCTGTTTTATGCCATTGTCAGCTATTCCTTACCCCTGTTAATGGTGCAGGCGTTTAACCATGCCGCTGCTTCTGGCGCTCGTTCTGCCCTGGCTGTTGATCCCAATGCAGATGAGTTTGATGACATAACGCAATATATTGAGCAGGGAGTAAAACCAAGGGTACGAGAGGTGATTGCCGATACGTTGGATTGGTTACCACCCACAGCCAAAACCACGGTTCTGGGCAATCAGAACAATAATGTTGTTGTTGAATTTAATGAAGCAACCGGTGTGTTGGCTGTGACGGTAGTGTATGCAGGCTATCGTGATGCGCCGTTAATTCCAACCTTAAAACTCCCAGGGATGGGAGATGTACCCAGATTGCCAGCCAACTTGCAGGGAAGCGCTTCAGTCAGTTTGTGAGAATAAAAAAGAAAGAAAAAAATAAAGCAATCCGTTATGGACGGTGATACGGATTAAATAAATAACTGGAGTCAGAGATGAGTAGTTCTGCCTTACGTATTTTGGCAATTTTATTGGCTATCGGTGCAACGGTTTTAGGGTATATAGGATATCAAGCAAGTCAGGATACCCAGCCCCCGGAAAGCCGTATGGCCGAGTCCTCTGAAGCAGCTCCGATAAGCTACCCCATTGTTATCGCGGCAAGAGATATTGCTCCCGATCATAAAATCGTTGCGGAGGATATCAAGGTGACAATGGTAGACAAGCAAGTAAAAGACAGTTTTAGCGAGCCACCACCACTTATCGGTCTAAGCAGCCGGATGACAATTGCTGCTGGCGAAATGCTGTTGCCGGAACATTTCCAGTCATTAAGTGCCGTCACGGCTAATCTTCATCCGGGTGAGAGGGCGGTGGCGGTGAAAGTAGATGAGGTCACGGGCGTTGGTGGCTACATCGAACCGGGTGACAAGGTGGATGTTTTACTGTTTCTGCCTGCCGGACAGGAAACGGATAAAAAAAGCTCTGCTCAACTATTGTTGCCTGCTCTGCGAGTAATTGCCTATGGCAACCAGTTGGATGAGTTGGATCAACAGCAAATCCGGCAAAAGTCCCGGGCCTATCTTTCTGTTTCGGAAGACGGCGCACTAAGCGATCAGCTATCGGAAAGCCGTAAAACAGAAAATGATGGAAAATCCAGTGGGAAACAAAGTAAAACGGCAGTGTTAGCCGTTGATCAGGCTTTCGCATCAACATTGTTATTAGCCGAATCCACCGGCAGAATTCGGCTGGCATTAGTGGCTGACGAAGCAAATACTGAAAACAGACCTTCCCAATTATCTGCAAAAACCAATTATTTTATTTCTCTGGAGTCCCTGAAAGGTCCGGCAATTAAAACGGTTACTCCACCTGAAATAGTTACACCACCCCCCGTGAAATCGTCAACGCCAAAGGCAGCAGCGCAAGTGACTGTGCACCGGGGACTTCAGGAAACAGTGGTAAATGTCGGGCAGGAGAAATGATATGAGTAAAAGCCAGCCTGGTATCAGAACCTTGTGGACATCTGCCAGACAACAATGTCCGATATCCTTCGGCGTTTTGCTATTCATGCTGATGAATACAGCTATTGCAGATAGTAAGCTCACACTGGAACAGGGGTTGCAGCAGAGTTTTCAGTCGACTCAGCCCGTCGGGCGGGTTGCTGTAGGCGATCCCACCATAGCGGATGTCTCGGTGATTACGGAATATGAAATACTGATAACACCTCAACAGCCTGGCGTGACCAGTTTAACCATCTGGTCAAAAAACAATTCACCAAAACAGATGATTCAACTAACCGTGACGCCTGCAAAACAGTTGAAGCAGCATGGTCTGGATAAGCTGGAGGAACCAGATTTGCAGCTGGATGAAGTTGGTGAACAGCTGCAGTTACAGGGTGAGATAAATTCGCTTGATAATCATGCGGTAGCACGATCGGTTCTGGGGTTCGACACTGAAACGGGCATTGATAGCACGGTTTTTGATCAAGGATCGCAGGTGCAGATCGATATCAAAATCGTTGAGTTAAGTAAAAATCGATTACAGTCTGCCGGCTTCTTTTTTGGTAAAGGCAACCGAACTCCACGATCCATTTCCGCGCCGGGCAGCCCCTCCACTTTATCCCGTAACACCGCGGGTGGTCTGTCATTACTGGGTGATAATTTCGCCTTGAGTAACGATACCTTTAATCTGATCTACGGTCGTGCTTCTAATGGTTTGCTTGCGGCGATTTCTGTTTTAGAGGGTAATGGATTTGCTTACACATTGGCCGAACCCTCATTAGTCGCCATGAGTGGTCAAAGCGCCAACTTTCTTGCAGGTGGAGAGTTTCCAGTCCCGGTTCGGGGTTCAGGGCTGGATAACAGTGTGACCATTGAATATAAAGAGTTTGGGGTGAGGTTATCACTGACCCCTACTGTTCTGGATCAGCAAAGAATTGCCTTAAAGGTTTCTCCGGAAGTCAGTGAGCTGGACTTTAATGCCGGTATCCAGACAGGTGGGGTGACAGTACCGGCATTGCGGGTGAGAAGGACGGATACGACGGTGGCGCTGGGTGATGGAGAGAGTTTTGTGATCAGTGGCCTTATCAGTCAGAACACCCTTGCCAATGTCGATAAAATGCCATGGCTTGGCGATATCCCTATTATCGGTGCGTTCTTTCGATCCAATCAATTGGATCGAAGTGACAGAGAGTTGCTGATGATCGTCACACCGCATCTGGTAAAACCATTGGCACGTAATGCTGCATTGCCAGAGTTGCCTGGTGAGAAATACCGTAATTACAATCCAGATTTTGCCGATTTTCTGTTTTTTGAAAAGGGAGATTTTGTGAATCGACCACCCGTTTCTTCAGGTTTTTCGAAATAATATGGCTAAATTACAGAAAAATTCTTTTATCGTCGTTCCGGATAATGACAGTCAGTTGAACTGGTTACAGGAAGTGCTGATTGACGAAGGGGAGGTTATCAAAACCGATGTTTCCTCTATCGACCGTGTCCGGCAATTACTGGATCTGACGGGATCGCAAGTCGTTTTTGTCGGTTTATCCGAAACCAATCTTCGTCAGAATATTGCCTTTATCGAAGATCTGGTGACATTTAAAACCATGTTGCTGGTCATTGCGGTGGCGGATCATCTGGATAATGAATTGGTGTTGAGTGCGATGCGAGCAGGTGCACGGGAATTCATCACTACCGGCACCCGGCATAATGAAGTTATGCGTCTGTTGAATCGCCTGCAACATCGTGCGCCGATTGCCCAGCATGCAACTGACAGGCGAGGCAAAGTGACGTCATTAGTCAGTGCCCGTCCTGGCTCGGATACCCCCATGCTGGCATTGCACCTGGCTTTAGCCATTCAGACTGAAGGACAAAACGAGAAGGTTTTATTACTGGATATGGGGACACCGGCATCCGATACGCTGACCTATCTTGGCATTAATGCCCCCTACAGCTTTCTCGATGCAATACGCAGTTTACGGCGCCTGGACTCAACCCTTATTGACAGTGCGTTTGCCAAGCATGAGAGCGGTTTGAAGCTGTTGGCTTTACCCGAAGACCACACGGGTATTGGAGATGTCACTTCCGCTGATGTGTATGTCTTACTTGGTGTATTACAGCAGTATTTTACCCATATCATTATCAATCTGGGGGGCGTGCCCTATTCAGATTTCTTACATCTGCTGGTGAGTAACTCGAACACCACTCTGGCCTTGCTGGAGCAGAGTGTGCCCAGCTGTAAACAGAACATGCAGCTGATTCGTAAAATTTCCCAGGGCCAGATAGATATGGATTCGGTGAAGCTGGTCGTCGATCGATATTTACCGAATTTACCACCCGATGCAGAAAATCTGGCCAGGGGGTTGAACATTAATTTACTGACAACACTGCCATCTTCCGGGATGGCTCGCTTGAAAATGATGAATTCCGGAGAAAGTTTATTTGAATGTGCACCAAGAGATCCATACACCCAGGCAGTCAGAAAAATGGCCAAGAAGCTGACGATGGCTGAACAGGAAAGTAAGGAAAGCAATCAGTCCGGGTTGTGGCCACAGTTTAATGCCTGGATGAAGACAAAATTAGGATAACGCTATGGCTTTTCAATATCCCCAGTACGATTTCAGTCTTAAAAATACCCAGACGTATCAGGATATCAAATATGCATTGCATCGCTACCTTATCGCCCAGGTAGAAGAGGATAAAATTCCGATTGTGGAGTGGTCGGAAGAACAATTAAACGACTATGTTTATGGGCATGTCACACAGTATGCAAATAAAAGCCAGATGGCCGTCAGTAGCCAGGACCTGGATGATCTGACTGAGGAAATGGTCAATGAACTGGTGGGGTTTGGCCCATTACACAGTTTGCTGGAAGATGACAGCATCAGCGATATCATGGTCAATGGTGCTTACCATATCTTTTTTGAAAAACAGGGAAAAGTACAAAAGTCCTCATTACGGTTTATTGATGATGAACATGTTCTGCGAGTTATCCGCCGCATCATTGCCCCAATGGGACGGCGCCTGGATGAATCAAGTCCAATGGTCGATGCCCGCCTTCCGGATGGCAGCCGGATTAATGCGATTATTCCGCCATTGGCATTGGATGGTCCATGTGTTTCCATCCGCAAATTTCGTCGGGAAATGTTGCGTGAAACCGATATGCTGGTCTACGGCACGCTGAATCAGGAAATGCTGGATTTATTGATACTGGCAGTCAAAAGCCGTTGCAATATTATGGTTAGTGGTGGAACCGGTACCGGTAAAACCACACTGTTAAATACCTTGAGTCGCTTTATTGATCCAGCTCAGCGTATTGTCACCATTGAGGATGCGGCTGAGTTGCAATTGGGACATAACCATGTCGTTCGATTGGAAACCCGGCCACCTACCATTGAAGGGGATGGCGAAGTCAGGGCACGTGATCTGGTTCGTAATGCATTACGTATGCGACCGGATCGCATCATTTTGGGAGAGGTGCGTGGTGAAGAAGTGCTGGATGTTCTGCAAGCCATGAATACCGGTCACGATGGTTCAATGAGCACGGTACATGCCAATAATCCGCGGGATGCATTGGTTCGGCTGGAAATGCTGGCCTCATTGGCTAACTTCAAAGGCGCACATGATGTAATCCGGGAAATGATATCCAGTGCGGTTGATTTAATGGTGCATATTTCCAGATTTGCCGATGGAACCCGGCGCATTACCTCGATTGCTGAGATTACCGGGCATCGTGACGGGCAGTATTTGCTGAATGAACTGTTCAGCTATAACCACCCGTTAAACCGGCATGAAATCAACAATGTGCGGCCAGTGAATGAGAAATTCACCAGTGGTAACCAACACAGTAAAAACCATCGTCTCACTTCAGTGTCACCCGATTTCTAATGACTTTGGTATTAGTGATATATGCGTTTACCGGCCTGATGATTTTTCTCGCCGTTTTCGCCTTAGTTCAAAGTCATTCAAAAGAACTGACGGAAAAGACCAATCGTAATTTTACGCAAGTGGTCGGAATCACCATTGACGGGCGATTCAGCCGCCAGCCCAAAAAAAAATCCACTCGGGTTAAAACATTGTTATGGCGAGCCGGTGTTGAACCCAAAGAGCGTCATATTGTGCTTATTGTTATGGGTATTCTTTTGCTGACGGCTCTGGTTGCGATGAGCAAAGGGCTGCTCACAGCAATATTTATTCCGCTGTTGGTCGTTGTATTTCTTTATCTCTGGTTGCAGCGACGAGCATCAACACGCATTAAAGATATTTTGTTTCAACTGCCCCTGTTTCTGGATCAGGTGTTAAGAGCATTGGGCACCGGACGTAGTATGGAGGGCGCTCTGGAACTGGCCACTCTGGAATCCCCTCAACCTTTAAAAGCCGTATTTGAGCGTGTTCTGAGAGAAAATCAGTTAGGCAAGGATCTGGGGCTGGCAATTCAGGAAACAGCGGACCTATATCGATTACATGAATTGTATCTGGTGTCACTGGCAATCCGTGTTAACCGCAGCTATGGCAGCAGTGTTCGTGAGTTGATAAAAAATATCGTTAAGATGATTCATCAGCGGGAAGCGGCCAGACGAGAGTTAAAAACCATGACTGGTGAAACACGTGTGACAGCCTGGGTTCTGGGTCTGTTACCACTGGTAATAGCCGGCTATATCATGATGATGAATCCAGGGTATATGACGACTATGTGGGAAGACAGCTCAGGAAGATTTATGCTGTTCACCGCGGTGTTTTTCCAGCTGATTGGCGCATTTGCCTTATGGCGAATGATTAAGAGCATATAGAGGTAATGATGCCCGGCTGGATTATCATGACAATAATTTTTCTGATAATAATGGCAGTGGTCCTGGTCTTTTGGGCCCAGCATCAGGCCAGTAGAGCTGATCAGGCGTCACAACGACGTTTTTTTGAACTGCTGGAAAAAAATTCTGCTGATGGTGACATTGATCATCACTGGATGAGAGGTGTCGTCCGGCGAATGGGCCACAGTAAACTGGCCCACTGGTTGCCGAAACTGGAACACTTTGAAACGGCTCAGTTACTCAGACAGGCTGGCTGGTATACACCAAGTGGGCGGTCATTTTTTTATTTAGCTACCTGGCTATTGCCTGTTGCACTGGCATTTGCCAGTGTGATTATTCTTTACCTTCAATCCGGCGGGCTGGATGGTCAGGCATGGGCCAAGGTCTTTATTGCCGCTACGATAGGCTATTTGTTACCCAAATATATTCTGCGCCGAAGCGCAAAAGATCGTCGTAACAGGTTATCCCGGGAAATGCCCACGGCCATTCATCTGTTACGGATGCTATTTGATGCCGGCCTGTCGACGGAGCATGCCATCAGAGTATTACAGCAGGAAGGCCGGCTACTTACACCCGAACTGGCCAAAGAGTTAAACAAAGTCTTACGTCAGATTGATGCCGGACTCGAGCCTGCAGAAGCTCTGGCAGAAATGGCTGCACCGCTGGGAGTGAATGAACTTGATGATTTGGTGGCGATATTGAAGCAGGTCAGCCGGCATGGTGGCAATATTCGTGAAACGCTGGTGAAATTTGCCCAGCTTATTGAAGAACGCCAACTCTCGGCATTACGGGAATACGTCAATGTACTTTCCGGAAAAATGTCTGTCGTGATGATGGTGTTTTTATTTCCCGCCCTGCTGATTTTTCTGGCCGGACCTGGATTTATGGCGCTCGCCAAAGGCTTATCAGGAGCATTATGAAATTAACATCAACAGTATGCCTCGGCCTGATAGTGAGCCTGACTGGCTGCAGTCAGTTGGGCGGAGGTACTCAAACGCAATCGCAGACGATGTCAGCCGCACACGCCAGTTGTGGAAAAGCAGTGGATGCAGATACCTCGATGAATCTGGATTTGATCGAGCAGCTTATGAATTCTGGCCGTTTGCATGCGGCACTGGCACATCTGGATAACCTTCAGTCAACTTCGCCTTATGCTACCTATTTACGCGCGGAGATTCTTCGTCAGTCAGATCGCAATCAGGAGGCCGCCGAATATTATCTGTCGTTATTGCAAACCTGCATGGTGGGAGAGGCACATCATGGACTGGGTCTTATTGCCGGGCGTAAGAACCTGTTAAATAAAGCCGTTGAACATTTAACGGTGGCAGCAGAGCAGTTGCCGGTCAATGCCAGAATCAGAAACGATTTAGGCTATGCATTATTACTGCAGGGGCATTTTGAAAAAGCCCAGCGTGAGTTTATCACCGCATTGGAACTGGATCAGGATGCGCGTCTGGCGGAAACCAATATGATGATTTTACTGCTGGCAACGGGGGAGCAGTCAAAAGCGGAAGCGTTTGCCAGACGTATCAATATGGATCCGCAAACAGTGGCTGACTTGAATGAGCAGGCGATGTCCATTCGTGCCCAGACACGCAGCAGATAGCTGTATAAAAAAAGGAAGCTCAGATGCAAAAAATACCATTGATACCCATCGGTTTACTCTGTTTTACTCTGTTTACGTGCGGGGTGATGGCAGAACCTGCCAAACCGCCAGCCAAACAAGGCGAACAAACCCGGAAATGGCTGAACTTGCAGCAAAACGGTCAGGCCGCTTCATCACATAATCAGACGCTTCCGGGGCCTGTGGCAGCAAAAATCTATGAACGTTATCTGAATAGCTTCAGTCATCCGATTCCGGAATATTTCAGTGAAATTGAATCGAATCCGTTTAGCAATTCGCGTTAAGTGTGTGGTGGGCTGATAATCATTGTCTGTGACTATGAAACTTAATATTAAGCAGCGAGGAGCAATAGGCCTGTTGGGCATTATGACCTTATTGCTCGCGACTTTATTTGCTGCCTTGGCAGTGGATACCGGTCGCTTGCTGATGGAGCAACGGCGAATGCAGACGGTAGCGGATATGGCCGCTCTGGATGCTTCTGCTTTGGCAGGACATTGTGGAGAAGGCGATCTGGCTCAGGTACAGGCGTTGGCACAAGCCAGCGCGGCACGAAATAATCATGTTATTACGGTCGATAAAACGCTGGATGTTTCGTTAGGCCGTGTCGATACCGTTACCGCAGGATTGAGGCAGTTCACGACAACCACTGCAGACTCCGCAACGGCGGTTCAGGTCATAGCGGCAAAATCTGTTCCTGCCAGTTTTTTTGCCGGCGGTATTCTGGGACGCAGCGTGAACTTGTCCGCCAGCGCTGTTGCTGAAAGGCAGGGAGTTGCCGGTTTTGTGGCGGGCAGTTCTTTAATTGGGCTTTCTGAGCAAGCTGTTTTAAATTCGTTACTCAGTGGTATTTTAGGGTCGCCTGTTAATTTAAACGTATTGTCATATCAGGGTATCGCTGCAGCCAATATTACGCTGGCTGAATTGGCTGGCGTCTCAACCACAATCGCCAGCACCGAAGAGTTGTTGAGCAGCAACCTGAGTCTGAATGACTGGTTGAACCTGTATGCTGATGCCGTTAATGCTTCTGATGCGGCCGATGTGGGCTTATCAGCGGCGATGCAAAGTCTGGTCATGGCAAATGTGAGCGAGCTTACAGCCCGGTTTTCCGATATTGTTGCGGTCACCAGCGATGCTCCGGAGGCAGCTGCTGAAGCCAGTGTGAATCTATTCGATCTATTAATGACAACGGCATTTGTCGCCAATGGTTCTCAAGCCATCAACCTGCCGCTCAGCGTGAGTCTGCCTGGAAATTTACTCAATGTGACTAGCCAACTTAATATAACGGAGCCGCCCAAAATGGTGATTGGCCCACCGGGAAGGAATGCTGAGGGGCAATGGCGAACCTATATGGAAACCGCTCAGTTTGATTTAACAACGCTTGTTCAAAGCACGGTAGATTTGAATGTGGCAGGATTAGTCGGGACAAAAGCAGAAATTGATTTGGCATTACAAGTCGATATGGCGCAGGGCAGTGCCTGGTTGCAAACGTTGCAATGTGGACAACTTAATAATAATCGGGCGATAGCAACCATTGGTGTTCAACCCGGCACGGCAATGCTCAATTTAACGCAAGCCAGTGATCCGGATGCTGAAACAGCTAATATTGATATATCAGCCACCTTATTGTTACTTGGTCGTGTGCCGGTTGCCAATGTTGGCGTTGGTCTGGATATAGCGCTGCAAAATCCGACCTCGACCGACTTAATCTATGAAGTCAATCTGTCCGATCCGGATGATTTGCCGCAAACACAACATGCTTCAACAGCCCCGGGATTGGCGATTTCGAATATTTCCCAAGGTATCGAAACAGATGTGACATTATTGGGGGCGATTTCTTTGCCATTACTGGATCAATTGATCGAACAGGCTTTGCTGAATCAGGTGTTAACCCCACTGCTCAGTGAAATTGGTCAGGAAACGGTTGATCCATTGTTATCGGTATTAGGCCTGGAAATTGGCGCTATGCATGTCAACCTGTTCACCGTTGAGGTGGAACGGCCGGATTTGAAAGTCTGAAATGGTGCTGGTCAGATTGACGTTTCGTCAGAATTTGCTTTGGAAAAAACCTCAGCCTGATACCAGGTAACCTGATTGCGGCCCTGTTCTTTTGAACGATACAGAGCAATATCAGCCAGTTTCAGCGGGTTGCTTGCCTCCTGATCATCGCTGGCATAAACGGTAACCCCACCCAGGCTCAGGCTGACGATTCCCAGGTCTGCATCCAGGTTTTCAATACGTAAATCCTCGACCCGTTGACGGATTTCTTCAGCCAACTGATAGGCATCATTTCGTGTGGTTTGATTGAGCAAAATAACAAATTCTTCGCCTCCGTAACGGGCGACCAAATCGGTGGCACGTTTTGCCGAGTTCGCTAAAACCCTGGCAACGGCTGTCAGGCATTTATCTCCGGCCTGGTGCCCATAGCGGTCATTAAACTTTTTAAAATAATCGATATCGATCATAAGCAGTGACAGGGGGAGGCCTGAACGGCGAGCCTGCACCCATACCTGTTCCAACGTAATATCAAAACGTCGACGGTTGGCGAGATTAGTGAGTTTGTCTTCACCAGCATCATGTTCCAGTCCGAAACGGGCAATCAAATCATCCATTAAATCGCGGCGGCGCTGTATTGCGGAGTAATAAAGTATGCCGATAATAATCAATACCGGTGGAATCAACTCCCAACCTGGTGAATCATTCACTGTGATCAACATCAGGAGTAAAGGTAAAAACAGGCCAGCCAGATAACTGCCATAGACAATAGGATAGGCACTGAGTTTAAGCAGCTCACTGGCCGCAATGGCACTTAACATCAGAATGACAAACAATCTGGTGGAAAAAGAAAGCTCGGGCAGCAGAAAAGCGGTCAGACCCAATCCAAGCCCTGCAGCAAAGGAGGCAACTTTAAATGAGGCCAGATTGTGGGATTTGAGAGTGTTGGAGATATCCTTGCCAAAGTTATTACTTATCCGCCATTGCCATAAACCACCCGTTATAGCGATCAGCACCCAAATCAAAAAGATTAGTAAAGGCAATTGTGGCGCCAGATAAAGTGCAAACAACGCAATAAAACCGCAATGTTGCAAAAAAGACATTCGTGGGTGTCTATGCAATTCACGAAATAAATGTGTGGATAATTGATGAGGATCTATCAAGCATTATTCCTGGGTTGGGTAACTCTGACGGGGTGATATCAATGAACCATCTTTCTACAGAGTTAGATTTTACTTAATCACAATCCGGTAGGCTGAAAGTGAGAGTGCTGCTGGCTGCATTAGCCATTTCATTCTCTCAGTACTCGTAAGCCATGGCAATATTATTGAGCAGATCATTTTGACAATGTGCAGTGGCATTAAATAAACCCGGTTGGGCATTGCTCTGCGGTTCAATGTCGACTATCTTTGTAACGATTATTTAGAGGCGTGTATGACCTACTGTGTTGCCATTACCTTAGATGCCGGATTAGTGCTGACATCCGATTCCCGCACCAATGCCGGCATCGATCAAGTGAGTACTTACAGCAAAATGACCCGTTTTGAGACCCATGCAGATCGCTGCCTAGTATTGATGAGCGCAGGCAATCTGGCGACCACCCAATTTGTGATTGAACAGATCCATCGTGATATTCGGGAAAGTCAGGCACGCAATTTAAATACGTTAAGTTACTTATCAGATACAGCTGATTATATTGGTGAAATACTCAGTAGCCGGATCCGCCGTTACTCTGAAAATGAAGCATCCGGTTTTGCTCCGGAAGCGACGTTATTACTTGCCGGGCAGATTCAGGGGGGGCCGCCACAGGCCTTTATGATTTACCCACAGGGAAATCACATCACCAGTTCCAGGGAAACGCCTTACCTGCAGATTGGAGAAAGCAAATATGGCAAACCGGTACTGGATCGTTTTATCCGGCCAGATACGTCTTTGCTGGATGCCGCTACCTGTTCACTGATTTCAATGGACTCGACCATGCAGAGTAATGTCAGTGTAGGGCCGCCAATTGAAGTGCTGATGTATAAAAAAGACAGTTACAACCTGAAAAATCACTATCGCTTTGGGGTGGAACACCCTTATCTGATCGAATTAAGAAAAGCCTGGGGGGATAAGCTTCGTCAAGCTTTTACTGAGATGCCCCGTTTCAGCGAGCAGTAAGGTGTCATCACGCTGTATTCCTCTGTACCAAACCACTAACGTCGGTAAAACAGTTGTCTCTGTTAGCGATGCACCAAGTCGTGAATAAACTGTAATTTTTTCTGCACCTTTGTCGACACAACAAATGGATAGGCATCGGCATTTCCGATACTTCTGTTCAACGCGTTTAACACCAGCACTAACTGCATCCACTCTGAAAGCCACACATGGAATTCACGATCAGACTCAGGTGGTCGAATGACTTCAAATTCCACTGCTGTTTCCAATGTTTCATGCATTAACAGATAATGCGCCCAGGTCTCTGCCCAATCCTCCAGTGCATGTGCACTGGCATAGGCTGAAATATATTCCTGCTGAAAATCGTCGGGAGGACCTGCCTCGTAATAGGCTGACAATGCCTGCGCATAATCCACGCTATCATCACCAAACAGCGCTTTGAAATCGTTATAAATAGGCTGATCCTTAATCAGCTTATCCCAGTAAAAATGGCCGATTTCATGACGAAAATGGCCTAGTAGCGTGCGATAAGGCTCATTCATGGCTTCACGCGTGGCTTCGCGATAACTAGTGTCAGCTTCAGAGGCATTTAGGGTAATCACCCCAGCCGCATGGCCACTAAACACTTGTTCATGACCATCAATCGGATTGCTAATCTGATCTTCGAGAAAATGAAACTGCAGTTGCCGATAATCGTTAACCGGCCATTGATCAATGGGTAAGCCAAGTCTTAACAAACCATAAAGCATTCTGCGTTTAGCGGCTTCCAAAACCGACCAGCGTTTTACATTGTAAGGATAAATTTGATTGGGGATCACGCGTGTCAGCCGACAGGACAAACATTGGGTAAAGTTATCATCGGTAGATAACAACCAGTTGCACTGCATCTGATGCTGATGATGTTCACAGCGTTTATAACGTTTTTCCGGATTCAGCACCGACCGGAACTGGCCTTTGTAAGGTTCGATACTGATTAGCTCTTGCTGCTCTGGATCAAAACCTAAAATACTGTTACAGCTATTGCAGTAGGTATTATCAAAAAAGATTTCTTGCCCGCAATGGCAATAAAACCGTTTCATGCAACCGATCTATCCGGATGAAACCATTGTTGACTGATTTGGCTGCTCAGCTCGGCAAGTTTGGCCTGTAAATCATCCATACGGGTATGGATCAGCTCGGCAGGCAGTTCATTCAGTTTTTCAGTAAACATATCGGACATAAGTTTTTGATGGTGTTCCAATGTGGTAGTGGACTGCGGTAAAGGCCAGACATAGCGTCCAATTGCTTTGAGCGAGAAGAATAACGAACGTGGAAAAGCTTCGTCACGGATTAAGAAGGTTAACACGCCCTCAGCATTCATGGATGAGCTATGTGTCTGAGTGTACATCTGCTGGGCACTTAATGCGCGTAATAAATGTGTCCACAGAATACCTTCGGCTGCCCGCAATGATTCACTGCGATTCTCAGCCATCAACAGTGAGGTCATTTCCAGTATGCGGCTGGTCATATCCGCACGTTCCAGATGTTTGGCGGTTTGCATAAAATGATAGGCATGATTACGGCTCATATGATTGACCAATATGCCCCAGACTGTCTGACAGCGCTCCATCACCGTTAACAGCAATTGCTGCCGTCGCCGCCGGTTACTGATGGCGGCCATTTCATTTTTAACCAGTAAATACAGTTCGTTCACCTGTTCCCAGGTTTCTTCCGGCAGGATATCCAGAGAGGTCCGGGCATTTTCTCTAACAGCTGATAATGAATTGAGCAAAGAGATTGGATTATTGGGTTCTGCCAGCAAAAATTGCATCACATTGTTTTCATTAATCTGATCAAAGTTAGCGTGATAGAACATATCAGCATCAAAAATGGTGACCAGCGTAAACCAGTCAATTTCGACATCCCGGGGTAAATCCATCAACAAGCCGGTATGCACATTGATGAGTCGGGCGGTGTTTTCGACCCGCTCAAGATAACGAGCCAGCCAATAAACCCGTTCTGCAACACGCGACAGCATCAGCTCAGCCCTCCAAAATAGGAATCATCCACTATCCAGGTATCCTTACTGCCACCACCCTGAGAAGAGTTGACCACCAATGAGCCTTTGACAAGAGCAACCCGGGTTAAACCGCCGGGTGTCACGTAATGATGTTTACCGGACAATATAAACGGCCGAAGATCTACATGACGCGGTGCGATATGATCGCCGCAACTGGTGGGTGAGACCGAGAGTTTAAGCGTCGGTTGGGCAATGTAGTTGTTGGGATCTGCAATCAGTAAATGACGGAATTCTTCTATTTTCTCTTCACTGGAATGCGGCCCCACCAGCATGCCATAACCACCGGACTCATTTGCAGGTTTGACGACAAGTTCCGGTAAATGGTCGAGAACGTGCTGCAATTGGTCGGGATCTCGACACATCCAGGTCGGTACATTGGGTAATAACGGTTCTTCATTCAGGTAATAGCGGATCATCGCAGGCACGTAGGCATAGATCACTTTATCGTCAGCCACACCACAACCCGGCGCATTGGCAATGGCGACTTTACCATCACGCCAGGCTTGCATGATTCCGGGTATACCCAGGGTGGAATCTTCGCGAAATACCAGCGGATCAATAAAATCATCATCAATACGTCGATAAATGACATCGACTTTCTCCAGACCATGAATAGTTTTCATATACACATAACCATCATTTGCGACGGTCAAATCAGCGCCTTCAAGTAAGGTCAATCCTGCCTGTTGGGCTAGCGCGGCATGTTCAAAATAAGCGGAGTTGTAGATGCCGGGAGTCAGCAACACCATATTGGGTTTGGCAATGTCCGGTGCCAGTGAAGCCAGCATGGCAGAAAGATGAGAGGGATAATCATTGACCGGACTGATATGCAGTAATTTGAATAACTCGGGTAACACACGCTTGGTGGTTTTGCGGTTTTCCAGCATATAGGCCACACCGGAAGGTACCCGTAAGTTATCTTCCAGCACATACATTGTGCCGCTGTCATCCCGCACTAAATCCGAACCACAGACATGTGCCCAGACACCATGAGCCGGTTGCATGCCCTTACATTGCGGACGGTAACCTTTGGATTGCAGTACCACCTCTTCAGGAATCAGACCCTCACGAATGAAGTTGCCATCATTGTAGATGTCATTAATGAACATATTTAAAGCACGGATCCGTTGCACCAGCCCCTTTTCGGTGCAGTCCCATTCCCGCTTGGGAATGATGCGGGGAATAATATCGAAAGGCCAGGCACGATCAATATTGCCGGCATCGCTGTACACCGTGAAGGTGATTCCACGCTCCAGAATTTCGAGTTCAGAGTCGACAATACGCTGCTCGAATGCCTCTTTACGCATGGATTTCAGATAATCCAGCAGCTTGTAACTGAAGTGTCTTGGCTGATGTTGATCGTACATCAGCTCATCGTAGAACTCCCCGGGATCATAATCACGCCACAGCTGCATCATGCTCATTTCCCTTTCGTCGGATAGTCGTGAAAGTGGGACTGCAATACTTATGCCCTAAATCCCAACAGACTCAATATTGCAGCTCACACAACAGCTTTTAGTAGTTATTAACCGCTCATTGTTGTTGCAATAAAGCAGCCCAGCCTTTTTTCTGCATACAGCCTAATAAGCCTCGGGTCACCAGACTCATATTGGCTTCGGGTGAATGTGCTTCACCTAATTCAGCCACACAAGCTTCACTATCTGCCATTAGTTTTTCCGGACCAGCCCCCATGCGCCACCACGAATTAACCTGTAATTTTTCCATGGGATCAACAGGTTGGTCGTCAACTTCAGCCATCGCATCATCTGCTACAGCGATGGTTTTACTTTCGCCACGACTGAGAGGGATAAATGGCTTATCAGGGCCAACCACTAACCAGCCTTGTTGTTGCAAACATTGATCAATCTCTTTTTCTGAGCTTGTCCCCTTTTCGCAACGTTGTTTTTCACTCTGAAAATCTTGCGCAGTCGCCCCGCGCTTATAGCTGAATTCACCTCCGCACCCTGACAGTAATGACACGCTGCTGATTAACCATAGCGCTCCAATGGTTGGAATAGATGGGTGTTTCATTTTTCCTCCTGACGATCAGTTGTTTGAAGACCTGTGATCAGAGTAACTGAAACCCTTCGCAACCCCTGTACGCAATTTGACGTATTTAAGCACCCGACCCGGCTGACTAGTATGGCTCCCGAACTTAAAGGTTGATGAGCACCGAGGCGAATTCAACGACGCTTTTTATTCTGGTGAGATTTTCGGGAGAAGAAAAATGAAAAAAATGAACAAAGTCGCATACCTGGTCGCCTTGGCCACAACCACTACATTGGCTCCGATAGCCACCACACATGCTGCTGGCACGATTACCTTTGGTGAAGATCAGTACATCAGTGTCGGATTTGGTCTGCGGGGAAGCTATAGCAGTATTGAAGATGCAGCAAATGATGGCAGTCGCTCCAATGATTTTGAACTGGACAGCGCTCGTCTATACGTCTCAGGCTCATTAAACAAATACATCAAAGGTATGTTCAACTCGGAAAAATCAGGTGGTAACGATTCTTTCCAGATTATCGATGCTGCCGGTATTTTTCAATTTACTCCCGATATGGCGATTTGGGCCGGTCGTTTCCTGTCGCCCAGTAGCCGCGCCAATATGGCTGGACCTTACTACACATCAGGTGATGGTTATTGGGCAAACATTACAGCTCGCTATGGCTGGAATGGCGGCACCATCGGCCGTGATGACGGTGTGGCATTAGTTGCGACTGCATTTGATCAACGTCTGGCCTATTCCTTTGGTGTTTTTGAAGCCGACAAGATTTTTGAATTCAGTGGGGTGGGTGACGTAACTGATAATCCCGATCAGGACGACGAATTAATGTATGCCGGTCGTTTGCAATACAGCTTCTGGGATAAAGAACCGGGTTATTACGGCACAGGTAACTACCTGGGCACCAAAGATATATTCACCATTGGTTTGGCAGGCCGCCATAAAGGTGATGGTTCTGCTTCTACCACAGAAGTCGGTGACTACTCTCAGTGGACAGTTGATTTACTCGTAGAGAAGAAACTGGCTGCAGGCGCTGTATCGCTGGAGGCCGCCTACTTCGATTATGACACGGATGATGTTTTCCTTTCAGAACAGGGTGAAGCCTATTACGTCAGTACTGGTTTTATCTTCAAGGAAAAAGTCGGCTGGGGTCAATTTATGCCATTCGTTCGTTACCAGAACTTTGATTCTGATGCCGGTGAAACCAAGCGCACAGACTTCGGCTTGAACTATTTCATTGATGGTTATAACGCCTCCATAACAGCGGTTTACCGCGATCTGGAAGTCGAGGGCAGCGATGATCAAGGTCAATTCGTCATCTCAACGCAGTTGCAATTTTAATCCAAATATTACCTATCAAAACGTTTCTTCAACGTAGGAGATACCGATGAAAACATTAGTAAAACTTGATTTAGATAAAAAGCCCTGGGAACAGGACGGTCAAATCCATAATCGCTGGCATCCTGATATTCCGATGATTGCCATGGTCAAACCGGGCGATGAATTCCGTGTGGAATGTATGGACTGGACCGGTGGCCAGATCGGAAATAACGACAGCGCCAATGACATTCGTGATGTGGACTTGTTACAGGTCCACTACCTCAGTGGCCCGATTGGCGTGGAAGGTGCCGAGCCGGGTGACCTGTTAGTGGTCGATATCCTGGATGTCGGCACCTTTGAAGATTCGCAATGGGGTTTCAACGCCTTATTTTCTAAAGAGAATGGCGGTGGTTTTTTAACCGATCACTTCCCTGAAGCGCGTAAATCCATTTGGGATTTCCACGGCATTTACACCACCTCACGTCATGTGCCGAACGTAAAGTTCGCCGGCATCATGCATCCCGGTTTGATTGGTTGTTTACCATCGAAAGAGATGCTGGCGGAATGGAACAAACGTGAAGCTGAACTGATCGCAACGGAACCGGATCGCGTTCCACCTTTAGCACTGCCACCTAACGAGCAGGCAGCAGTCATGGGTCGTTTGAAAGGAGACGAAGCGTCTAAAGCCGCAAAAGAAGGTGCCCGTACCGTACCGCCTCGTGAACATGGTGGTAACTGCGATATCAAGGATCTGACCAAAGGTTCGAAAATCTACTTCCCGGTCTATGTGAAAGATGGTGGCCTATCAATGGGTGACCTTCACTTTTCTCAGGGTGATGGCGAAATCACTTTCTGTGGTGCTATCGAAATGGCCGGTTATCTGGATATCAAAGTCAGCCTGATTAAAGACGGTGTGAAGAAATACGGTATTAAAAATCCCCTGTTCAAAAACAGCCCGTTAACACCGACTTACAGTGACTTCCTGATGTTTGAAGGGATTTCGGTGGATGAGCAGGGCAAACAACATTATCTGGATGTGCATGTTGCCTATCGTCAGGCCTGTCTCAATGCCATCGAATATCTGAAGAAATTCGGCTACACAGGTGAGCAGGCTTTATCGATTCTAGGTACCGCCCCGGTTCAGGGTCATATTAGCGGCGTAGTGGATATTCCGAATGCCTGTGCCACGTTGTGGATTCCGACAGAAATCTTCGATTTCAATATCAACCCGACGGCAGATGGCCCAACGCAATTTGTCACCCAGGGCTTTGACTTAAGTTCGACATCATAAAACGGGACATCACGTTATGCCGATATATGACTACCGATGTGAGCAGTGTGGCGATTTCAGTGCACTGCGCAAAATGAGTGAAGCCGGTGATTCAATGGAATGTGTTGAATGTGGCGAGATGGCGGTGCGGATTATTTCTGCTCCCTATCTTGCGTTGATGGACCGAAACACGCGAGTGGCTAAAGAGCGTAATGAAAAGTCGGCACATGAGCCGAAACAGTTGCGACGTTCCAGCTGTGGCTGCTCAGGTACACACACTTGTAAAACCGATACTGCACAAAAAACCAAAGCTGCAGCTCAGGCCAAAAGCAATCCCAACGGCTTGCAGATGCAGACCAAGAAAACCGCAAGACCCTGGATGCTCGGACACTGAGCCCCCAAAACAAAACCGTTCGGAACAATGCTGTTCACTCTAATTTGTTAACAGGAGATATACGATGAGCTACTTTAGTCGACGAAAATTTTTAGGCAAAACCGGTGCACTGATTAGTGCAATGGTGGCGGCTGGGTTTATTACCAGTACGGCGATAGCGGCGGATTATCCGACTGCTGAAGTCAACACCACGGGGCTTTCAGTAACCGATGACACCGTGACGGTGGGTATTTTACATTCACTGACCGGCACTATGGCGATCAGTGAAACCGGTGCTCAGGAAGCGGAAAAGCTGGCTATCAAACAGATCAACGAGAGCGGCGGTATCCTCGGCCGTCAAATCAAGATCATTCAGGAAGATGGTGCCAGTGATTGGCCAACCTTTGCCGAAAAATCCAGAAAGTTACTGGTAAACGACAAGGTTGCAGCGGTTTTCGGTTGCTGGACATCGGCGTCACGTAAAGCCGCTTTACCGGTTTTCGAAAAAGAGAACGGTTTGTTGTATTACCCGACTTTCTATGAAGGTCTGGAACAATCCAAAAACGTGATCTACACCGGTCAGGAAGCCACTCAACAGATCCTTGCCGGTCTGGACTGGGTTGCTGAAGAGAAAGGTGCCAAAACATTCTATCTGATTGGCTCGGATTACATCTGGCCACGTACTTCAATGAAAATTGCCCGTATTCATATTGAAAAAGTACTGGGCGGTAAAGTGGTCGGTGAAGAATACAAGCCTCTTGGTGATACCCAGTTTGGTTCGGTTATCAACAAAATCCGTCTGAGAAAGCCTGACGTTATCTTCGCTGCCGTAGTGGGTGGCAGTAACGTGGCCTGGTTCAAACAATTGAATGCTGCCGGCATTACGTCTGATAAGCAGACGCTGCTGACGCTGTCGGTGACAGAAGATGAAGTGCTGGGTATCGGTGGTGAAAACCTGGAAGGTTTTTACTCAGTGATGAAGTACTTCCAAAGTCTGGATAACCCTAACAATGCTGAGTTTGTTAAAGCATTCAAGGAAATGCACGGTGAAGACAGTGTCATCGGTGACGTGACGCAGGCGGCTTACCTTGGTCCATGGTTATGGAAGGCAGCCGTTGAAAAAGCAGGAAGCTTTGATGTGGACAAAATCGTAGAAGCGTCCAGAACCGGTGAAATCGAGTTGGATACAGCACCTGAAGGGTACGTGAAACTGCATCCAAATCATCACTTGTGGAGTAAAACCCGTATCGGAAAATGGAATAAAGACGGTCAGGCAACAGTGGTTTATGAGTCTGAGCTGATTGAGCCAAATCCATTCCCAGAAGGTTACCAATAGATCGACATAAACGTTCACAACAGCAGGCTGGTCCCTGACCAGCCTGCCAGTTGAAAGAAAGGCGAAAGGTTCAACAACCTTTGATTCAATGGAAAATGTTTCGGAGTATCCGTTATGGGTGAGTATTCAGTTCAGGAATTGACTTCAATTCTAGCCATGCAGGGCTTTGCCGGGATCAGTCTGTTCAGTGTGCTACTGCTGATGGCACTGGGATTGGCAATTATTTTTGGACAAATGGGTGTTATTAATATGGCCCATGGCGAATTTATGGCGATGGGAGCCTATACAACTTACCTGCTTTCTGTAATGACTCAAACGTATTTTCCTGAGTTCATGAATTATTACTTTTTACTGGCCATCGTGGCTTCTTTTCTGGTAGCGGGATTATTTGGCTACCTCACAGAATTTGTACTGATAAGGCATCTTTATAAACGTCCTCTGGATACGTTACTGGCCACTTGGGGATTAAGCTTGATCATGCAACAGTCATTTCGCTCGATTTTTGGTGCGCGTGAAGTCAGCCCGACTTTGCCCGATTGGTTGATGGGTTCATGGATGCCAACTGACACCATCTTTATTCCAATCAACGGTATGTTTGTTTTGGCATTAACGGCTGTTGTCACCATCGGTGTGTATATCTTGATGTTCCGCTCAACTTGGGGTTTGAATGTGCGGGCCACCACACAGAATCGTGTCATGAGTGGTGCCGTCGGGATCAATACCAAACAGGTTGACCGGCTGACGTTTGCACTGGGTTGCGGTATTGCCGGTATTGCCGGTGCGGCGTTTACCACAATTGCTTCCACCGGGCCGACATCCGGCTCTCTCTACATTGTTGATACGTTCATGGTTGTGGTTTTTGGTGGTGCAGCCAGTCTGTTTGGCACCATTGCATCCGCATTTACCATCGCACAGGCGCAATCTATTCTGGAGTTCTTTATCAGTGGTTCCATGGCGAAAGTATTCACCTTACTGGCCCTGGTCATCATCCTGATGATGCGTCCTGAAGGTTTGTTCTCAATCAAAGTTCGTAAGTAACGAGCAGGAGATAATCATGAATTTTGTATATGAACGATTTTTGGGTGGAAAAAGCGGAGCTCTGGCCATTGGAATACTGGCCTTACTGATTCTGGTGATATTGCCTCTGGCACTGGATCTGTTCCGGCTGAATCTGGTAGGTAAATATCTGACCTATGCGTTTGCTGCGGTCAGTCTGGTTTTACTTTGGGGATATGGCGGTATTTTAAGTTTGGGGCAGGGGATTTTCTTTGGTCTGGGTGGGTATGCGATGGCCATGTTTCTCAAGCTGGAGGCCTCTGATCCGGAAAGCACCAGCATCCAGACGACGCCGGGGATTCCCGACTTTATGGACTGGAACCAGCTATATGAACTGCCATGGTTCTGGGTACCCTTTGAAAGCTTTACCTTTACCTTGATCGCCATTCTGGTGGTGCCGGCGGTATTCGCGTTTATCATCGGATACTCCATGTTCAAACGTCGGGTAGGCGGGGTGTACTTTGCGATTATCACTCAGGTTATTGCCGTGATTCTGACGGTATTAATCGTTGGTCAGCAGGGGTATACAGGTGGTATCAATGGTATTACGGATCTAAGAACGCTCAACGGCTGGGATATCCGCACGGATGAAGCAAAATATCTGTTGTATTTCCTCAATGCGATTTTGCTGCTGGGTGTCATTATGCTGGGTAAATTCATCCTGACCAGCAAGTTCGGCCAATTGCTGCTGGCAATGAAAGATAAGGAAGATCGGGTGCGTTTCTCAGGGTATGACGTGTCCAATTTCAAAATTTTTATCTTCTGTATCTCGGCAGTGATTGCGGCTATCGGCGGAGCCATGTTTACTTTGCAGGTGGGCTTTATGTCACCGTCGTTTGTCGGCATTGTGCCGTCTATTGAAATGGTTATCTTTGCTGCTGTCGGTGGGCGCATGTCATTGATTGGTGTGGTCTACGGCACCCTGCTGGTCAATTATGGCAAAACGGCTTTTTCTGAAACGTTCCCTGAATTGTGGTTATTCCTGATGGGCGGATTGTTTATTGCCGTGGTCATGTTCTTCCCGAATGGACTGGCCGGCATCTGGAATAAATACGCGCCCAAAGTCCCTTTCCTTCGGCCTTTATTAGCTGGCTCGAAAAAAGCGGAGAGCAAAACCGAACCGGCCAAAATTGAATCCGAACCGACGACTGAGGGAGCCAAATAATGACTACCACAACTGATTTTTTGCTGGCAATTGAAGATTTGACGGTATCGTTTGATGGCTTCAAGGCCGTGGATGCACTGACCATGTATATCGATAAAAATGAACTGCGGGTGATTATCGGTCCCAACGGGGCCGGTAAGACCACCCTGCTGGATTTGATTTGCGGTAAAACCAAAGCCAGTTCCGGCTCAATTCAGTTCAAAAATGCCGAAATGACCAAACAGGCCGAACATCAAATTGTTCGTGCCGGTATCGGGCGTAAGTTCCAGACGCCTTCAATCTATGAAAACCTGACGGTGTATCAGAATTTGGAAGTGTCCTATCCCGAAGGCCGTGGCGTATTCGGCAGTCTGTTTTTCAAAACCACCGAGCAAGTCATTAATCGTGTGAACGAAGTAGCCAAAGAAATTCAGCTGGATAAATTTCTGGATACCGAAGCGGCCATTCTCAGTCATGGTCAGAAACAGTGGCTGGAAATTGGCATGCTCCTGATGCAAGACCCGGAATTATTGATGCTGGATGAGCCGGTCGCCGGCATGAGTGCCAAGGAGCGGGACGAAACGGCAGAATTGCTGAATCGAATCTGTGAAAATCGGGCGGTGATTGTGATTGAGCATGATATGGAGTTCGTCAAGAAAATCGCCCGTAAGGTCACGGTTTTGCATCAGGGGAAAATCCTGGCTGAAGGTCCGATGGACAAGGTTCAGGCGGATGAAAAGGTCATTGAAGTCTATCTTGGGCATTGATTATAAGCTGGGAGATTAACCATGTTTGAAGTAGAAAATTTGCAGGTGAGTTACGGTCAAAGCCAGGTTATTCATGACATCAGCTTTAAAGCCGAACAAAATGAAACGCTGGCCATTATGGGGCGTAATGGCATGGGTAAGACGACACTGTTTAAATCGCTGATGGGGATTCTGCCCAGCCAGTCTGACAAGGTCAGTATTGGAGGAGTAGAGGTCGGTAGTATGGAGAGTCACAGCCGGGTAGCAAACGGCATCGCTTATGTTCCACAGGGACGCATGATATTTCCGACACTGACCGTTCAGGAAAATATCGAAACCGGTTTACAGGTATCGAAAATGAAACATATTCCTGATGAGATCTTTGCGTTATTTCCGGTCCTGCACGATATGCGTCATCGTAAGGGCGGTAACCTGTCAGGTGGTCAGCAACAGCAATTGGCGATTGCCAGGGCCTTGGTGACCAATCCTAAAGTGTTGCTATTGGATGAACCGACGGAAGGCATTCAACCTTCAATCATCAAAGATATTGCCAAGGTGTTAAATGAAATTCGTAAAATGCGTGAAATTACCATTATTGTCTCCGAGCAGGTATTGAGTTTCACCATGGAAATCGCTGACCGTATTATCGTGATTGAAAAAGGTAAATTCATTCATGAAGATATGCGTGCCGACGTTGATTCTGACACGATAAAGAAATATTTGACGGTTTAAGACAAATGTTATTAGGGTCTGTTGATATTTCAGGTTTTACAACAAAGGCGACTATGAAAGATCAACAGATCCAGGCAGACAAATATGCTTATCAATGTCCAACATGAAGGAGAGTGTTGGCATGAATGTGCGCTCAGAAGCAGCTTTACCGTTAACCCGACAAATTGAAAAACCTGCAATTAATCAGTTGATGACTGGCTGGGATGCCAGCCTGAAACTGATATTTGATAGCCGCTCTGCTAAAACCATCCTGGCCCGTCGTCAGCATCATGGGCCGTTGGTGATTCAAAAAATTCTCTATCCCGAAGGTAACAATCCGGCACATGGTGTCATTATTCATCCTCCCGGCGGTGTGGCGGGTGGCGATAATCTGCAGTTAACAGTCGAAATGCAATCCGAATCATCTGCTCTTTTAACCACTCCGGGTGCAACAAAATGGTATAAATCAGCCGGTCGCCGAGCCAGTCAACATATTGACATGACGTTGAGCGAAGATAGTCAGCTGGAATGGTTGCCGCAGGAAAATATCGTGTTCGACGGCGCCGATGTGGCGTTAACAACCCGGATTCAACTGAGTGATAATGCTGTGTTTGCCGGATGGGAAGTGGTTTGTCTGGGTAGACAAGCCAGTGGCGAACGCTGGAATAGTGGACGTTTCCGCCAACAATTAACCATTAAACGTGATAACAAACTGATCTGGAATGAAACCGCATTACTGAAACCCGATAGCGACTTATTAACATCGATTGCCGGATTACGATCTCAGGTGGTATTTGGCAGTTTTGTGGTGGCTGCGAGTAACACGCCTGCTGAGATCCTGCAGCAATGTCAGCAGATTACCCTTGATTCGTCGGCAAAATATGGTGTGTCGGCGTTGCCAGACATTTTTACCGCACGTTATATCGGGCCGTGCGCCCAGGAAGCTAAAGTTTATTTTGAAAAATTATGGCACTGCTTGCGTCCCTGGTATGGCAAACGTGATGCTGTTCGTCCCCGTATCTGGTCGACCTAGAGAGATGAATAAGGTAATAAAGCAATGGAACTGACCCCTAGAGAAAAAGATAAATTACTGATTTTTACCGCGGCACTGTTAGCTGAAAGACGAAAAAACCGTGGTGTAAAACTGAATTATCCCGAAGCGGTTGCCTATATTTCTGCTGCGATTATGGAGGGGGCACGAGATGGCCGAACGGTTGCTGAACTGATGGATTTTGGCGCGACATTGCTGACACGGGATGACGTGATGGAGGGCATTGCGGAAATGCTGCCGGAAATACAAGTCGAAGCGACATTCCCTGATGGCACCAAACTGGTGACCGTGCATAACCCGATTATCTGAGGACACTGACAATGATTCCAGGTGAAATGCGAGTAAAAGCGGGCGATTTGCAGATGAATGTAGATCGTGATCGGGTCACAATCGATGTGTCTAACAGTGGCGACCGACCGGTACAGATTGGTTCTCACTATCATTTTTTTGAAGTCAATGATGCGTTGCAATTTGATCGGCAACTGGCTTATGGATTCCGTTTGAATATTGCGCCGGGTACCGCTGTCCGGTTTGAGCCGGGCCAGACCCGCACCATTGAATTGGTGGCGTTATCCGGTTTACGTCATGTTTACGGCTTTGCCGGCCGCGTTATGGGAGCCTTGTGATGAGTCTTAAAATTGATCGGCAAGCCTATGCCGAAATGTTTGGCCCCACGGTGGGCGATAAGGTCCGACTGGCCGATACCGAGTTATGGCTTGAAGTCGAGCAGGACCTCACTACCTATGGTGAAGAGGTCAAGTTTGGCGGTGGCAAGGTCATACGTGATGGCATGGGGCAATCCCAGCTGGTCGCCAGTGAAGTCGCCGATACCGTGATTACCAATGCACTGATTATTGATGCAGTGACGGGCATTATCAAAGCCGATGTGGCGATTAAAGACGGCCATATCTGGGCCATTGGCAAAGCCGGTAATCCGGATATTCAACCCAATGTCACCATCCCGATTGGTGCCGGTACCGAAATTATTGCCGGTGAAGGCATGATCCTCACGGCTGGCGGCATTGACAGTCATATTCACTGGATCTGCCCGCAACAGATTGAAGAAGCCTTAATGTCCGGCATTACCACCATGCTGGGTGGCGGCACCGGACCGGCAACCGGAACCTATGCCACCACCTGTACACCCGGACCCTGGCATATTCACCGGATGCTGGAAGCGGCTGAAGCCTTTCCAATGAATCTGGGCTTTTTCGGTAAAGGCAATGTGTCTCAGCCACAACCCGCCAGAGAACAGGTTGAAGCCGGTGTTATCGGTCTGAAATTACATGAAGACTGGGGCACCACACCTGCGGCCATTGATAACTGTTTGTCCGTAGCGGACGAGATGGATATTCAGGTGGCAATTCATACTGATACCCTTAATGAATCGGGCTTCGTCGAAACCACCCTGGCAGCCTTCAAAGGTCGCACCATTCATACTTTCCACACTGAAGGTGCCGGTGGCGGCCATGCACCGGATATTATCAAAGCCATTGGTTCTGCCAATGTATTGCCTTCATCAACCAATCCCACTCGACCATTTACCATCAATACCCTGGATGAACATCTGGATATGCTGATGGTGTGTCATCACCTGGATCCATCCATTGCTGAAGATGTGGCATTTGCCGAATCACGTATTCGCCGTGAAACCATTGCTGCAGAAGATATTCTGCATGACACCGGTGCGTTTGCGATGATGTCATCGGATTCTCAGGCGATGGGGCGGGTTGGCGAGGTGGTGATTCGTACCTGGCAAACGGCCCATAAAATGAAAGTCCAACGTGGCACACTCAAAGAGGATGCCGAACGCGCAGAGGGTGACTGCGATAACTTCCGGATTAAACGTTACATTGCCAAATACACCATTAATCCGGCGATAACCCATGGCATTTCGCATAAAGTCGGTTCCATTGAAGCCGGTAAATTTGCTGATTTAGTGTTATGGCGTCCGGCGTTTTTTGGCGTGAAACCGACCCTGATATTAAAAGGCGGCATGATTGCCGCAGCGGCGATGGGCGATCCTAATGCGTCTATCCCGACACCACAGCCCGTACATTACCGGCCTATGTTTGGCAGTTTTGGTAAAGCCTTAAAAAGCTCATTAACCTTTGTTTCTGAAGCCGCCTTATCGAATCCGGCTGTCAAAGCACTGGATTTACAAAAGCCACTGGTTGCAGTGAAAAACTGCCGGAATATCAGCAAAAAAGATATGGTATTCAACGATGCCACACCAAAAATCGAGGTCGATCCGGAAACCTATCAGGTACTGGCCGATGGTGAATTATTAATCTGTGAACCGGCAACTGAATTGCCGATGGCACAACGTTATTTTCTGTTTTGACAGCTTATATTCAAGGACAAAAATGTTATCGATTTCGACCAAGCTGGATCATATTCACACCGATACGGTGATAGATGATGTGGTCAGTCTCAGTTTTGATTTGCGGCAGAAAAGCCGTATTCGCGTGACCTTACAATCCGGTAAAGAAGCGGCGTTATATATGCAACGTGGCACTATCCTGCGGGGTGGGGATTTTCTGCAAGCTGATAGTGGTGAAATCATTGAAGTCATTGCTGCTGATCAGTCTGTGATGAAAGTGACTACTACCACCTCAAAGTCTTTAACCCGAGCCGCTTATCATTTGGGTAATCGTCATGTTCCTCTTGAAATTGGAGACGGCTGGCTGAAGCTGGAAACAGATTCAGTGCTGAAAGCAATGTTGCTGGGGTTAGACGTTCAGGTTGAAGAACTGCAAGCGCCATTTGAACCGGAATCCGGAGCCTATGCTGGCGGTGGCGGTCATCACCATCATCATGACGATGATCACTCACATACTCATAGCCATGAGCACGGTCACAGTCACTGAGATGAGTTCTGCATCTTTATCCCGTCTGTTACAACTTGCCAGCCCGATGCTACCGGTTGGTGCCTACAGTTATTCGCAGGGCCTGGAGTGGGCGATTGAAAGCGGTGATGTGACGGATATTGAATCGTCGAAACAGTGGATTGGTGATGTGCTGTCAATCTATTACGCCAACTTCGAACTGCCGGTTTTACTGAGGCTGTTCAAAGCCTGGCAGCAAATGGATGGCTTGCAAATTCAGTATTGGGATGAATATTATCAGGCAGGACGCGATAGCAGCGAAGCGCTCGCCGAAACCCGTCAAATGGCCTACTCGTTGTTAAGACTGCAACGGGATTTAGCCACATGGCCACCACAAATCGTCTTATTAACGGGCAGCTTGCAGCAACCCGCCTTTCCGACGATCTATGCCGTCACGGCGTTGTGCTGGGAAATTTCGCTTGAGGAAATGTTGCACGCCTATGCCTGGTCATTTCTGGAAAATCAGGTCAGTGCAGTGATGAAAACCGTGCCTTTAGGGCAGGTGGCCGGGCAACGTATTCTGTCAGAGTTAGCGATGACTTTGCCTGCTTTAGTCGATCAAGCCATACAATTGCCTGATGACGATATTCAGAATTTCTGTCCGGCACTGAGCATTGCTGGCTGTAAACATGAGACCCAGTATTCCCGTTTATTTCGTTCATGAAGAAGAGAAAGACAAAATGAAAGAACCTTTACGAGTTGGCATCGGTGGTCCGGTTGGTTCCGGTAAAACCGCCTTAACGTTGGCCTTATGCAAACGATTACGTGATAAATACAATATCGCCGTGGTCACCAATGATATTTACACCAAGGAAGATGCCGAGTTCTTAACCCGCAATGAAGCTTTGTCTGCGGACCGTATTATTGGTGTTGAGACTGGCGGTTGTCCGCATACAGCCATCCGTGAAGATGCATCGATGAATCTGGAAGCCGTGGCTCAACTCAGTAAACGTTTCGATCCGTTGGACATCGTGTTTGTCGAAAGCGGTGGCGATAACCTGGCTGCGACGTTCAGTCCGGAATTGTCGGATCTGACTATCTATGTGATTGATGTGTCTGCCGGTGAAAAGATACCCCGTAAAGGCGGCCCGGGCATTACCAAGTCGGATCTGCTGGTGATCAATAAAACCGATTTAGCACCTTTGGTGGGTGCTTCGCTGGAAGTGATGGATCGTGATTCAAAACGTATGCGTGGCGAACGGCCCTTTGTTTTCAGCAACCTGAAACAGGAAGATGGTCTGGATGAGATTGTGGCGTTTATTGAAAAACAGGGATTAATGCTGAATTAACCATTAAATCAAGAGGGAAAAGAAATGAAAAAAATGATGTTAACGCTGTTGGGTTTTTTGGCTTTTCCAGCTATTGCGTTTGCCCATCCGGGACATGATATGGCCAATTTTGCCAGCGGATTCAGCCATCCGTTTACCGGAATTGATCATTTACTGGTGATGCTGGCAGTAGGCTATTGGGCCGGACAATCCATATCAGCAACACGTTGGCAGGTGCCAATGCTGTTTGTGTTGTTTATCTTGGGCGGGGTGGCATTAGGTGCCATGATTCCGGGTCTGGCATTTGTTGAAGTGGCCATTGCGGTCAGTGTTCTGGCAATGGGGCTGGTGATTTTATTAAACACTTCCATCAGCAGCATGTGGCAACTAGGGTTGACCACAGTGTTTGCGTTACTACATGGCTTTGTTCATGGTCAGGAATTGGTTGCTGCAGGGAATGGCCTGATGGCGGTAACCGGTATGGTGTTGGCGACCATGATGCTGCTGAGTATGGGGGTCTATCTGGCAAGCTTTAAAGATCAACTTGGTATAGTGTTGCAACGTGGCTTTGCAGCGCTGTTGACGTTCAGTGGACTCTATTTGCTGGTGATGTAAAAAGCCAGAAACTCCGGTGGGGTTGCTGCAAATCCTCGCCAGACTTAGGTATGGAAAAATCAATACGTAATACTACGTAGATAAAAAATCGGTCGTCATACGTTATGATGCGATTGGGTAAGCTCTGTATCTCTCAATAATTGAGCGTGGGGATCCATCAAGCCTTGGGCTAAATTTATCGGGAAAATGCTTTGATGGAGTCATCAGAACATAACGCACCACAGCGTATTGTTAAAATCCGCCGTGATTACAATACCTGGGTGGCTAATGAAACACTGGAAGACTATGCGCTGCGTTTCACACCACACTCGTTCAGGAAGTGGTCAATTTTCCGTGTCTCCAATACGGCATTGGGGGCCATTTCCTTTCTGGTTTTAGAGGTGATTGGCGGTGCTTTAGCCGTCAACTTCGGCTTTGTGAATGCTTTTTGGGCTATTCTGACGATTAGTCTGATTATTTTTCTGACCAGTTTGCCTATCAGCTATTATGCTGCGAAATATGGTCTGGATATGGACTTGCTGACCCGTGGTGCCGGGTTTGGCTATATCGGTTCGACTATCTCCTCGTTTGTTTACGCCACCTTTACCTTTATTCTGTTTGCGCTGGAAGCCGTGATCATGGCGTACGCCCTGAGCATGTATTTCGACTTGCCAATCTATATCTGGTATCTGATATCGGCGGTGGTAGTGATTCCACTGGTCACTCATGGGGTGACATTAATCAGCCGGATTCAGATGATCACTCAGCCGATATGGCTGTTTTTGATGGTGCTGCCCTTTATTTTTATCTTTGCCAAAGATCCGGATGCATTCAAAGGTTTGACGACATTTGCCGGTGGGTCGGGTTTTGATGGTGGATTTAACATTTACATGTTTGGCACGGCCATCGCCATCGGCATGGCATTGATTCCTCAGGTGGGTGAGCAGGTCGATTTTCTGCGATTTATGCCGGAAAAAACCAAAAACAACCGGCTTCGGTGGCATTTAGGCGTGATACTGGCGGGACCGGGCTGGATCTTCGTCGGTATGATCAAAATGTTTGCCGGCGTGTTGCTGGCCTATCTGGTGTTAATGGGAGCCAAATCCGTTGAAGAAGCCGTTAACCCTACCTACATGTATCATGTGGCCTTCAGCTATGTCTTTTCCAATGCCGATGTGTTGCTGGCGGTCACCGTATTTTTTGTGGTGCTGTCTCAAATCAAGATCAATATCACCAATGCCTATGCCGGCTCACTGGCCTGGTCCAATTTCTTTGCCCGTTTAACCCACAGCCATCCCGGTCGGGTGGTATGGTTATTATTTAATGTATTGATTGCCACCATGCTGATGCTGCTTGATGTGTTTCAGGCGCTGGAGCAGATATTGGGCTTGTATTCGAATATCGCGATTTCCTGGATCACGGCTGTGGTCGCCGATCTGGTGATCAATAAACCTCTGGGCTTAAGCCCTAAAGGGGTTGAATTCCGCCGGGCCTATTTATATGACATCAATCCGGTCGGAGTGGGGGCTATGGCCATGGCTTCCCTGTTATCGGTTTTGGCATTTGTCGGTGTGTTTGGACTGGAAGCACAGTCCTTTTCATCCTTTATCGCGATGTTTACCGCATTAATCTGTTCCCCCCTGTTCGCCTGGTGGACCAAAGGCAAATATTATCTGGCGCGTCAGCCTTATAAATTTCATCCCGGCAAGACTAAAGAAACCTGCAGTATCTGTGAGCGTGAATATGAGATTGACGACATAGCTTATTGCCCTGCTTATCAGGGCGCGATTTGTTCATTGTGCTGTTGTCTGGATGCGCGCTGCAACGATGCCTGTAAGCCGCATGCCAAACTGGATTCACAATGGCAGGCTGCCATGACAAAGCTGTTGCCGAAGTCTTTATGGGGATATATCCAGAATGGTGTAGGCCATTACATCCTGTTGATGGGCATGACGGTGCTCTTGCTGGCCTCGATCTTTGGGCTGATTTACCTGCATATCTCTTTGACTCTGACCGAGAATGCCTCGCAGATTTTGCCGGAGATCCAGATTGGGTTTCTGAAAGCCTTTGCGGCATTGGTTCTGGTCAGCGGTATTATTGTCTGGTGGCTGATTCTTACATCGCAAAGCCGTAATGTGGCACAGCAGGAGTCCAACCATCAAACCAGTTTGCTGCAACGCGAAATCATGTTGCATGAACAGACTGATGCTGAATTGCAGCGAGCCCGTCTGGTAGCCGAACAGGCCAATCAGGCCAAAAGTCGTTATATCACCGGAATCAGCCACGAATTGCGTACGCCGTTAAACAGCATTTTGGGCTATGCACAATTGATGGATAACAATACCGATGTGACGGCAGAAAATAAAAATGCCATTAAAGTCATTCTGCGTAGTGGAGAGCATTTGCTATCGCTGATTGAAGGCACCCTGGATATTGCACGTATTGAAGGTGGAAAGCTGCAATTTGATGTCAAATCCCTGCGTTTTCCTGAATATATCCAGCAAATTATCAGCATGTTTGAGCTGCAGGCAATTAATAAAGGGCTGAAATTTGAGTATGAAATCAGCTCGGATTTGCCGCGTGTCGTGCGAGCTGATCACAAGCGTTTAAGTCAGATATTGATCAATATCATCGGTAATGCAGTGAAATATACCAGTGAAGGTTCAATTCATTTGCGGTTTAATCATGCCCGCGAATTTTTATCGATAGAGGTGGAAGATACCGGACCCGGTATCAGGCAGTCGGAACTGGATCATATTTTTGAGCCGTTTATACGCGGCAGCGCAGCGCAGGGAATTGGTGGCACTGGCCTGGGACTGACCATCAGCAAGTTGCTTACTGAGCTGATGGGCGGTGTTTTGCACGTTGAAAGTCAGGTGGGCAAAGGCACGACCTTTTTTGTCAGACTGTTTTTACCATCCGTTCGGGTTGAAGAGGATTTGCCGTTACTCAACACGCGCATGCCAGTGGGTTATAAGGGACCACGACGTAAATTGCTGGTGGTGGATAACGAACCAGTGGATCGTGAGTTGCTGTTAAATATCCTTGAGCCCTTGGGTTTCGAAGTCAAAGAGGCCGCATCCGGCGCGGAATGTTTACGCATTTATCCGGAATTTCAGCCGGAAATCATTTTTATGGATCTGGCGATGCCGGAAATGGATGGCTGGGAAACCTGTCATCTTATCCGTAATGTGCATAAGTCTGATGTCAAAATCGGCATTATTTCGGCCAATGCGTTTGATAAAAACCTGGAAAATTCTTCAGGTATTACCGATAAAGATTTCATTCTAAAGCCGGTCAATCTGTTTGAGCTTATTAACTGGATTGGTGAACGACTCAATTTACAATGGATAGAAAGCAAGGATGATCTGGTGATTGAAGACGCCACGATGGCGTATGTATTGCCTTCGCAAGCAGTGTTAAACGACTTATTAGAGATGATTAACATGGGATATCTGGTCGGTGTGCGTAAACTGATCAATGACATCGAGGAACAAGGTCTGGCGTGTAAACAGTTTGTGACGGACATACGCCAGATGTCTGACAGATTTCAATTAGGCACCCTGAAAACCTTTATAGAAGAGAAATTAGCTGATGTCTGAAAACCCGCTTAATGCCGTTGTGCTGGTGGTCGATGACACGCCCGATACGCTGGCATTATTACATGATGCTTTGGTGGAGTCTGGTTATACCGTATTGGTGGCTGACAATGGTGAATCGGCGCTGAAAATCAGCTTGGAAGCCACACCTGATATCGTGTTACTTGATGCACTGATGCCCGGTATGGATGGTTTTGAAGTCTGCCGGAATCTCAAAAAGGATCTGAACACCCGGCATATTCCAGTGATTTTTATGACGGGGCTAACCGAGTCTGAGCATGTGGTCGCTGGATTCTCCGCCGGGGGAATTGATTATGTGACCAAGCCGCTGAGTCCGGTGGAAGTAATTGCCCGGATCAATACCCACCTTAAGAATTCTCGATTAATCAATCAGACCCAAGGGGCGCTGGATGCCTTTGGTCAGGCCGCCATCGCTGTGTTACCCAACACCGGCAAGATCATCTGGCAAACACCGTTGGCGCGTCAATTGATTGAGAAATACATGAGCAGTGAAGACGAAACACTGATTCAGGATACGCCCAAAGCATTACAGGAATGGGTAATGCAATTGCATCAGGGGGGCGAGCGACGTTTACGTCCTCATATCGTACATAAACCCACCGGACGACTGATTTTTAATGCCGCCGATCTGCAAAGTGACGAACAGTGGCTGATTCTGTTACGTGAAGAATCCGAAACGGCTCAGATAGAAGCATTAAAAGCCGTCTTCAATCTGACCAACCGCGAGTCAGAAGTTCTGCACTGGGTCATCCTTGGCAAAACCGATAAAAGTATTGGTGAAATTCTCGGCACCAGTCCGCGCACCGTGAATAAACATATGGAACATGTGTTTACCAAACTTGGCGTTGAAACCCGTACGGCTGCGGCTTCACTGGCAGTGAATAAACTTCGCTCATTAAGTGGCAGTAACAATTTCGGCGCATCGGAATAGGGCAAGCGTAGCTTTATCCAGTCAAAAAATTGGCTAATAAATTTCGTGTATTACAACGGCGTGATCATGAAACAAAACTGAACAGGCGTTTAAAAGCCTTGGGGTATTTCAGGAGCACTCATGATTAAAGTCGGAACGGTTCAACAAATCTGGCGTTATCCGGTTAAAGGTATGGCAGGTGAAAGCCTGAGTCATTGTCATCTGGGTGATATGGGATTGCAGGGTGATCGGATATGGGCCCTGCGAGACGTTGCACGGCAGGAAATTCAAAGCTGTAAATTCAGACCGCAATTATTACGCTGTGTGGCGCGTTGCCGTCGTTCAGAGATGACCGGAGCTCATGACCAGGTAGATATTCAGTTTCCTGATGGTCGGGTAGTGGGGAGTGATGATCCGCAAATTCACAGCCTGTTGTCTGATTTAACCGGTCATGATTCGACACTGGAATCCCTGCGACCCTTGTCAGAACTGGACTTTTATCGGCGGCATAAAAAAGATGATCATACCTGGCTGGAAGAATTAAAAGCGACGTTTGATCGTGAAAAGGGGGAACCCCTGCCCGATCTCGATTCGTTGCCACCTGCAGCAGTCGACTTTGTGTCGGTCCCGGGCACTTTTTTTCTGGTGACCCCGTTTCATTTGCTTACTACGGCTACACTGGCACATCTGCAACAGTTAAACCCCGACGCTGATTGGGATATTCAACGTTTTCGGCCCAATCTGGTCATTGAAACCCTGCCGGGCATGGAAGGTCTGGTTGAACAGGCCTGGGTAGATAATACAATGCAAATCGGACAGGCAACCATTGAATGTAATGGCACCACACCACGTTGTGGCGCGGTGACCCGATCGCAGCAGTCACTGGAATCTGATACCAGTATTTTACGAACCATCGTACAAAAAGCCGATCAAAATCTGGGTATTTATGGTGCAATCAAACAAAGTGCGGTGATTCGTCTTGGCGATGAGGTTTTTTTGCAATCCCCCTGATGCTGATTCCCCGGCGCGAGTGCTTTATTCATTAAACGACTGTTGAGTCATCCCAAACGGCTGATGACAAATAAAGGAAATTTACCCAAAATTAGATTAATCTTGTGAGATACATTCTAATTTGATGTTGAAGGTTTAAATTGCAACGACTGGCATTATCCCTGCTTTTAAGCAGTATGCTTTATGGCTGCACCGGGTATCAGCCAAAGGATATCTTTGCGCAGTCCAAAGAGTGGATAGCAAAAACCACTGAAAGAGCGACGGCAAATTATGATGCAGAAATAGAAGCCCTGTTCGCTCAACCTTATATCGATCCACTTACAGATTATCTTAATCTTCACATTGAAGATGAGAGCCGGGCAGAAGCGCTTCGCAAAGTGAATGCAGAACGTAAAGATCGCTGCCAGAAAATTGCCGAAAATTATGCCACGCGCCCACTTACCCAGGAATCATTGACGCTTTATAAAGCCGGATACAATTATTCCTGCCCGAAAGATGTTGAAGCGTTTGCATTAAGATTGGCCAAAGCCAATGAATTAACGCAAAAAACCACTCAGGCTGAGCCCCCGCCACCTAATGAAAATGAGACAGTCGTGCTGGACGAAGCCATTGTTTCAAATGTCAATAAACAGCAATTAAATGATTGTTATTTGCTGACGAACATCAGCAATTTCCCTGAGGCCAAACAGGCATGCCTGTCGCCAGCGAATAAGGGAGATGTGCGTTCACAGTTAAATATGGCACTTATACATAAAGCCCTGGCGGAGTATACGCAGTCACGGCAATGGGCGGAAAAAGTAGAGCAACACTCTCCTCGGGCCCGTTATCTGCTCGGTGAACTCTATGCCTTGGGATTGGGGGTGAAGCAGAACGATCAAGCTGCTTTCAGTTGGTTTGAGAAAGCCGGACAGGATGATTATGCGGATGCTCAATATATGCTTGGTTTATTTTATGAGGCCGGTAAAGGCACTCAGCAGAATACTGAGCTGGCAACCAGTTGGTATCAGCGTGCAGCATTAAATAAACATGTTCCGGCAAAGCATTCGCTGGGAAGCCTGCTGGTGCAGCAAACGGCAAATCCGTCTAATGTTAAAAAAGGCGAAGCGTGGCTGATACAGGCTGCTCGTGCTGGATATGCAGACTCGTCATTATTGATGGGACGGCGGCTGCAGCAAAGCGGACTTACAGAAGATAAAGCCAAAGCCGTAGTCTGGTATGAAGTGGCCCAGCAACAGGGGGCAACTGAAGCAGAAAAACTCGCTGAAAACCTTCGCCCCCAGGTGAGTGCTAATGCCATTAATCTCGCCCGTCAGCAAATTCATCGTATTCTGGAAGGTCAGAATTAATGGGCTGTTTGTATAAAACGGTCGCTAACTGATGCTTCGCTCGCTATTAGTGGACTCTTCAAAAAAACTCATCCTGTGGATGTTGTTTATGCTGGTCATCCTGTTTATTGCCGGCATGTGGATTTTATCTTCACTGAATCTGAATTATTCGGAAGATACGATTGGCGAGGTTCGCCAGAAGCAGATTGAAGAGACTTTTTTCAATAATCTGAACCAAATTGTACAAACCCAAAGCACCTTAGAGCGTGACACCACCGATTTAGCACGTATTGGCAGTTTGTTTGCCGAGTTATTTGCCTCCAAGCGTAATTCACAGGTGTTAAATGCAGAATTAAGTGTGATGTTACAGGCAAAGCTGAATGACTTTAAGAACACTTCCGCTGTGGGTATCTGGTTTTTACCCGAACACGTCAGTCAGGGTGGAAAGCCGATTTCACGCTATGCATTTCGTGATAAAACAGCCAGCATAGAAGTGTTAACGGAGTCGAACTCACAGCTTTTAAGTTTTGAGCAACAACACTGGTTCAACCTGACGGACATGGCGGCTGTAGAGGATGTCGACATCCAACGTGATGAAATCTATTGGACGCCTGCCTATTACAACGAAATAACAGACAGTGCCGTGTTAACGTTGATCAAACCTGTCTTGAACAGTCAACAGCAAGTTGTTGGTTATGCAACAACAGACTGGGAAGCAGATCAGATTGTTGATCTGGTGAGTCAGGTCAGTATCACTCCGAATACCTTTGCCTTATTAATCGATAAAAATAAACGCAAACTGTCCAGTTTGAGCAGATTGAATAATGAACGCTATGCTCAGAAAATCATCGATTCGGTAATGAGTCAGGAGTTTATTGAGCTGCAATTCAACAACGCTATTTCACGGCTTCAAACGAGTCAGCAAAAAGCACTTTTGCAAACCCATCAGTTTACGGTTGATGATAACGAATATGTACTCTATGCCGCGACCACGCCGGCACAGATGTTGTTTGCAGTGGGTGTTCCAAAAAATGAAATTGATGCGGTTATTGCACCGATGCGAGTTATTAATCAACGCATCCTGATTGCAACCAGTATTGTGATCTTGCTTTTGTCGGCTTATCTGGTTTACCGCATTGCATTGCTGATGCAGGAATTGCAGGCTTCCTATACAGACCAGCTGACAGGCTTGCCAAACCGGGCAAGATTATTATTGGATTTGGAGCATCAGCGTAAAAACACCTTAATACTGGTGAATATTGATCGATTCCGGGAGTTAAACAGTATCTTCGGTAATGATTGTGGTGATGCCGTATTGCAAAGCCTGACAGAGAGTATTGCTGCATTTTGTCGTGACTACAATCATGCCGATAACGCCAGACTTTATCGGTTATCCGGTGACGAATTTGTTCTGTTGGGTTTTGCATGGTCTAAGGAATTCCTCACCGGATTCCTGAGACAATTAAGTGACTTTCTGCAAGAACAGCACCTGCAATGGCAGGATCAGGATATCAGCATCACCGCAACCATAGGTGCTGCAAGTCAACATGATGCTGGGGCAATCAATGATAACTCACCTGATATCGTCATCAGTCATGCCACAGCGGCGTTAAAAATTGCCCGCCACACGTCACGACACTATGCGATTTATAACAGTAAGCAAGATGTTGAACGGGTGTATGAGCAAAACCTGTTCTGGGCCAGACAACTAAAACAGGCATTACAACAGGATCGTATTGTTCCCTGGTTTCAACCAATCATTGATAATCAAAACGGCCAAATAAGCAAATATGAATGCCTGATCAGAATGATTGACCCCGATAACGAAGTGATTAGTCCGGGTGTGTTTTTGCCAGTGGCCAGTAAATTACGACTGGATAGCCTGCTCACCCGGGTAATGGTGGAAAAGTCATTTCAGAAATTTGCCAAGCTCAACTACGAATTCTCCATCAATCTGTCCTATCGTGATTTACTGGATACGGAACTCATACAGTTTATTTTCGAGAAGCTCAAAACCTATCACGTTGGTGAACGATTGATTTTTGAAATCCTTGAGTCCGATGGGATCGATAACTACAACGAAGTCCGTCAGTTTATTGATAAGGCGAAAAGCTTTGGCTGCAAAATTGCCATTGATGATTTTGGCAGCGGCTACTCCAACTTCGAGCACCTGCTCCGTTTAAATGTGGATTTGATTAAAATCGACGGCAGCCTGATAAAAAACCTTAATGAAGATCAATCGGCTATCGTTGTGACCCGAGGTGTAGTGCAGTTTGCCCGTAGCCTTGGCATCAAAACCGTCGCGGAATTTGTTCACTGTGAAGCCGTACAAAATCAGGTTCAGGCGTTGGGTATCGACTTTTCTCAAGGGGCGTATTTCAGTATGCCTCAAGCAGAGTTGGTCGATAATGAAACGGTTTAGAGAACCACTTCCAGATAGTTAAAGGTAAGTTTATCGTTATTATTAAAAGCGGCATAAGCTGCATCGTGCTCATTAAGAGCATAGCACTGGATCGTGCGCTGATTTTTTTCACCGTAAACTGCAAGCATATACTCAGCCAATAGGGTTTTGACGACCATGCCGCCTTTTTCCTCTGAACAAATCAATGTCGAATCAATTTTTCGCAGCGTTACATTTTGCTGTTCTATAGAGGACATTGATTTGAAATAGGCTTCTTTGATACACCAGGTTTGATAGAAATATAACGCTGGATTTGCATGTTGGTGAAATAATTCCAGTTCATCTGGAGACATAAATAATTCAGCCATTGCAGCCATGTTGTTCCGCGGGACAATTTTTTCAATATCTACGCCAATGGCGGAATTTGAGATGGTGACCACCACTCTGTCATGACTATGGGAAAGACTTAAATAAGTGGTAACGGGAAGGTTATGAATGACGGGAAATTTACCGGCCTTTTCTTCAATATTCCAATAATCCACGGGCTGGTTATACGCATTGGATAACGCATAACGTATCAGCCATCGGCTCAATAAATATTGTCGTTGTTTGAATGTAGATTTGATTAATTTAAAGCGTTTGTATTCAGATATCGATAACAAACGTTTGCATGTCTGTTCTTGTTGTACTGACGATTCCTCAACTCTGGCGAACCAAAGTTGAGGGAATTCGGATGACTTATTCGGCAATTCTGACCACTTCACCTTGCAGAGCGACACCAGCCATAATGGCACCTGCATGACATTCATATTCGGTTTCACTGCTGACCGTATTTTTTTTGTAATAGCTGTTGATATTGATGACTGCGTTACCACCCTCGGCTTTCACTCTGTCCTGCAATGAAAGCATTGCGCTGAGCAATACCCATTCACAAGCCGCTTCATCAGACTTACCGAACGCGTTGGTTTTTTTATTGCTGACAAATTTGCCAAACGATTTTTCTATTTCCGGGTGTGGCTGATTGCCAAAATAAAAACGAATATTGGGATCGAGTTTTTCTTTAAAATCTGCCGAGTTCATTGCTGCTTCGATTGACAGCATATGTTGTGTATCCCGACTGTGAGCCTGAGTAGAAAAAATAAGAACAGATGCGGTTAATAAAATTAACAGGTGTTTCACAATGTTACCTCCATGTAGATAGTAAGAAAGCGGCAAGTATAGGCGAGTCGGGTTGGGTGCTCAATGGCAGATTAGACTTGCATAAACACCTTGGCAAAGTAAAATCCCTCGTTCGATGATTTAAACTAAAAGAGCCGAGATGGATCTTGGAGCCCTGAAAATGACAGTTAATGAGTGTATGCAGTGGTAAGCCTTAATCTGGAAACCTGGTCAGCATTGGCTCCGGGACTGGATACTAAAGCGTCATGGCAAGCATGGTTTGATAGCTCATCAGATGATGGCCCTGCAGAAACTTCTCCGGCTTTAAAACAGATACCGGCTTTGCTGCGTCGGCGTTTTACCACGCTGGGTAAATATGCCGCAGCCTCCACGTTGAATGTGTTGGCAGAAAACCAATCTATGCCGGGTATTTTTGCGTCACGGCATGGTGATACCGGTTTAACGTTGTCGTTACTTGAAGAAATCGCCAGGGATCAGCCGATTTCACCCACAGGTTTCAGTTTAGCCGTGCATAACGCGGTGGCCGGAATCATTTCCATTGCCCGCAAAGATAAATCACCGATAACGGCCATTTCAGCAATGAATGGTCTGCTGTTGCAAACCTTGTTTGAGGCTGCCGCACAACTTGAGAGACATGAGCGTGTTTTCTGTGTTGTTTATGATATTCCGTTACCCGCCCTGTATCAGCCCTATGAGCTGAGTGTGCCATTTCCACTGGCATTAGCCTTCGTGGTGAGTCGTTCTGATGATGCTAAGGCAAATTTAACTTTACAGCCAACGACACAAGCGTGTTCTGAGCTCAGTACTTATCAGGAGATATTTCAATTCATCAAGGTATTGATGGATGAAAAAGGCAGCCTGATGATGAACGTTAATCAGGCAAATTGGCACTTGGCGGTGGATGCCAGACAATGACAGCATTTCTTGACCGCAGCTGGCGTTTATTTGCCACAGCATTAAGTTTCTTTTTATTTGGGCTGGGCAGCGTATTTATTTCATTGCTGTTGGCGCCGATTCTGATGGTATTGCCGGGTACATCGGTGCAAAAGCAGCGTCGCGGTAAGGCATGTATTCATCATGTATTTCGATGTTATATCGGCTTAATGAAGCTGCTTGGGGTGCTCAGTTATGAGGTGCATGGTCGCGATAAGCTCCAGGGCGCTAAATTGATACTGGCCAATCATCCGTCTTTAATTGATGTGATTTTTCTGATTTCGCTGGTGCCCAATGCCAACTGTGTCGTAAAAAAGGCCTTGTTACGCAACCCGTTTACATACGGTCCCGTTAAAGCTGCGGGTTATATTCTCAATGATGATTCAGTTGATGTGGTCATTGAAGCGGCCCAGCAGGCTTTTGACAGAGGGGATGCACTGATTATTTTCCCTGAAGGTACCCGTTCTAAACCCGGACAACGACTCAGCCTGAAACGCGGTGCTGCCAACGTGGCCGTTCGTACAAAAGTGGATGTGACACCGGTCATCATTGATTGTCAGCCCCTGACATTGACTAAAGGTGAGCCGTGGTATCGCATCCCTCAACAACGGCCACATTTTGTTATCAGGATCGAGCCGCCTATGCCGATAGCAACCTATATAGATAATGTGAAACCTGCCATGGCAGCCAGAAATCTGACAGCCGATTTAACCGGTTTTTTTAATAAGGAAATTGGATTACATGAGTGATCTTAATCGTGAAATAAAACAAATGATTATCGACAGTCTTGATCTTGAAGATATTGAACTGGAAGACATTGAAGATGATGCTCCGCTGTTTGTAGATGGCTTGGGATTAGACTCTATTGATGCCTTAGAAATTGGCCTGGCCTTACAGAAGCAATACGGCATCAAGTTAAAAGCCGATTCCGAAGAAACCCGCCAATATTTTGCCAGTGTTAATGCGTTAGCCAAGCTGGTTGAATCCCACCGAACTAAATAAGTGAACGCCATGAAGAGTCAGGAAGAAATCTACAACAAGATAGTGGCCGTATTTGAAGAGTTGTTTGAGATTGATGCTAACGATATCTCGCCTGAATCCAATCTATATGAGGATTTGGATATTGATAGTATTGATGCGGTTGATCTGGTGATCGAACTGCGAAAAATGACCAGGAAAAAAATTCAGCCAGATGATTTTAAAGCCGTCAGAACTGTGCAGGACATCGTTGAACAGGTTGAGAAGTTGCTCCATTCGGCTTAATGAACTCAATGGTAAAAGCCAGTTTAATACTCTTATCTATTCTGTATCCCTTTATTGTTTATTGGGGGATACAGCATGATGCCTATGGTTGGTTACTCACGATGCTGGCAGGCTTGCTGGTATTGCGTTGGATAACAGCTTCATCCGCTCAGGAACGCTATTTTTTGTGTCTGGCTGTTATTGTTATTGGTGCTGTCGTGTGGTGGCTGGGTGAAAAAAATGGCCTGAAACTCTATCCCGTCATTATCAACTTGAGCCTGTTATTTCTGTTTGCCTCAAGCCTGCTCACGGAGATGAGTGTTGTCGAAAGACTGGCGAGAATTCGTGAACCGGAGTTGCCAGAGAAGGCCGTTCTTTATACCCGCAAGGTCACGCAGATATGGTGCGTGTTCTTTGCCTTCAATGCCACGTTGGCATTGATAACCGTGCTACTGGCAGATGATGCTTTATGGCTTTGGTATAACGGTGTGGTGGCATATTTTCTGATCGGTGGCCTGATGCTGGGCGAATGGCTGGTCAGACAACGGGTAAAAGCGGCTTAACATGCCAGTATTAACACCCTTATCAACATGGTGGCAGCGTTCGGCAGAGAGTCTGGTAGCGCTATCCGGCAACCAGCAAATCAATGCAATGGCATTTGAGCAGCGTGTTGTCAGCTGGGTGGCCGTATTGGAGAACCAGGGGGGACAACGTTGGGCGGTGTTTCATCACGATGCAGCTGAATGTCTGGCCATTATCTGTGCGTTATGGCAGCTTGGCAGAACAGCCTGTCTGACCGGGGATAACTTACCTGACACAGTGGTACGACTCACCACAGAGGTTGATGGTTTTATCGGTGAGTTTGATATTGATTCGGTACTTCCGCAGGCTGAAAGTGCAGCGATTAAGCAGCAAATAAATTGGCAGATCATTGCTGCAGATCATCCGGCTATTGAAGTCTATACCTCAGGCACTACTGGCTTGCCCAAAGCCATCAGTAAGACGATGCAGCAACTTGAAGATGAACTTGCAGCGTTGGATGTACTGATGCCGGAATCACCCGCTGCCATCGTAGCCACCACGGTTTCCCATCAGCATTTATATGGACTGACCTTTCGTCTGTTCAGACCATTCTGTTATCAGCAGGCGTTCACAGCCCGGCTGAGCCAGTATGCGGAAGATTTAATTGCGCTGGTTGAGCAGCATTCCAGTTTCAGTTTAGTTTCCAGCCCCTCGCATTTGGGACGGATGAATCGTCTTCAGGATTGGCACTTGGTTCAGCCGAAATGCAGTGAGGTCTTTTCGTCAACAGCGCCGCTTAGTTTGGACAATAGTCTCAATGTTGCAGGTTTGCTGCAGGCGCCTGTCACTGAAATTTATGGCAGTTCTGAGACTGGCGCATTGGCATGGCGTCGCCAGCAATCTGATGATGAATCCTCTTTGTGGCAGCCGTTGGCTCATGTTGAATTGAGCAAAGCGAATGACGGGAGTTTAAACGTGTTGTTCTGCCATGATGCTACACAAGTCAACCTTGCCGATCAGGTCGAGTTTTCCCCGCAGGGTCATTTTAGCCTGCAAGGCAGAAAAGATCAGATAGTGAAGGTGGAAGGTAAGCGAGTGTCGCTCAATGAAATGAATGCGCTGTTACAAGCTTCACCCCTGGTTGAACAAGCTCAAGTTTTAACCCTGGCGCGTCATAGAATAGAAATGGCCGCTGTGATTGTGCTCAGCGATGCCGGAAATGCGTTGCTGCATGAGGTCGGCAGAAAACCATTGATTACTACGTTGAAAAAACAGTTAAGCAGCCATTTTGAAGCGGTGGTCATTCCCAGACGGTGGCGTTTTGTACAAGCCATGCCGATCAACTCGCAGGGTAAATTGCCAAAGCAACATTTAGTTGAGCTGTTTGCCAAACCAGCGGTGAAATGGCCTGAGCTCCTCAGCGTGAAACATCAGGAAGACGAAATCACCATAAATTGCTGTTTGCCGGAACAGTTGATCTACTTCGACGGGCACTTTACACAACAGCCGATTTTACCCGGGGTAGTTCAGGTGCATTGGGCAGAGTTCTACGGCAGAAAATATTTTGCGGTGCAGGGAAAATTTAAACAACTCGAAGCGTTAAAGTTTCAATTATTGCTACTGCCGGCTCAACGCGTTTCCATCAGCCTGCGTTATGACACGGAAAAGCAAAAACTGTTTTTCAGTTATCAATCCGAAGCGGGCACTCACTCTAGCGGCAGAATATGTTATGAATAATGCAACAACATCCCAGGCGTTTAAACCTGCCATATTGATACCCGTCTATAACCATGAACATGCGATTGGTGAAATTCTCGAAGCTATCCTGGTGTTTGGGTATCCCATCCTGCTGGTGGACGATGGCAGTGACGCTGCCTGTGAACAGGCATTAATTCAACTGCAGCAAAATTATTCAGATGAGGTTTCATTAATCCGTCTGCCACAGAATGGCGGTAAAGGCGCTGCAGTAAAGGCCGGTCTGATCTGGCTGAATCAGCAAGGTTTCACTCATGCTTTGCAAGTAGATGCAGATGGGCAGCATGATCTGGAGGATGTTGAATTATTCATGAACACGGCTAAACAGTTCCCACAGGCATTGGTGACAGGTTATCCGGAATATGATGCCTCCGTGCCCAAACTGCGTTTTTACAGTCGTTATCTGACCCATATCTGGATTTGGATTAATACACTGTCGCTGCAGGTCAAGGATAGTATGTGCGGCTATCGGGTTTATCCTGTTGCTCTACTGGTTAAGTTATTGGCTGAACAAAAATGTGGAAATCGCATGGAGTTTGACCCGGAAATCATGGTGCGCTGGGTCTGGGAAAAAGGTGTGGTAAAAAACCTGCCCACGAAAGTGCATTACCCGATTGATGGTGTGTCGCATTTTAATCTGTGGAAAGATAATGTGCTCATCACCGGCATGCATACACGTTTGTTTTTTGGCATGTTGTGGCGTTTACCGCGGCTTTTATGGCAAAAATGCCATGACTAAGCGTCATCATTGGTCCCGGATCAGCGAGTCAGGCACTGTCTTCGGTATGAAGCTGCTGCTGTTGGTCTATCGATTGCTTGGGCGGTGGGGCTTTCGGGTTGTTCTGTTTCCGGTGATAGCCTATTACTATCTCCGAAATCAGCCTGCCAGACAGGCTTCACAGCAATATCTGTCGCGTATTCAATCCTATTTGCCGGCACAAAAACCACTATCGTCTTTCAAACATTTTCTGATGTTCGGGGAAACGCTGCTCGACAAGTTTCTGGTGTGGATGGGGCAGATCACCCTGAATGATGTGCAATTTCAAACTGACGGTTTATTTGAGCAGGCGATTGAGAACAAACAGGGCGGCATTATCATCGTCTCGCATCTGGGCAATACTGAAGTCTGTAATGCGTTGGCACGGCAACAACCGGATTTGAAATTAACCTTGCTGGTCTATACCCGCCATGCTGAAAAATTTAATTCGCTGATGCAGAAGGTGAATCAACAAGCGCAGGTTGAGATGTATCAAGTCACCGAAATGTCGCCGGCTTTTGCCATGTTGATGTCTGAACGAGTTGAGGCCGGGGAGTTTCTGGTGATAGCGGGCGATCGCACGCCGGTCACCGGGGAGCAGCGGGTTTCCGAAGTGGATTTTCTGGGGGCTTCAGCACCAATGCCTCAGGGTGGATTTATTCTTGCAGGCTTGCTTGGCTGTCCGGTGTTTTTGATGTTCTGCCTGAAACATCCGGATGGTTATCATATTTATCTTGAGCAATTTGCCGAAAAATTAAGCTGGTCGCGTCGTGAGCGGCAGTTAAAGCTTGATAATGTGGTGCAGCAATATGCGAAGTGTTTACAGCATTATTGTCTTAAAGCTCCGCTACAGTGGTTCAATTTTTATCCATTCTGGTCAGCCGAAATAGACAGCAACAGGAAATCTGAATGAGACAAGCTGAAGTGTTAATTGAAGTGCCCTTTCATGATGTTGATGTGATGCGGATTGCCTGGCACGGGCACTATGTGAAGTACTTTGAAATAGCCCGCTGCGCTTTATTGGATGCCATTGACTATAACTATCCGCAGATGCATGAATCAGGCTTTGGCTGGCCGGTTATCGATTTACGCGTGCGTTATGCGCAGCCTTTGCGCTTTCAGCAGAAGATCCGGGTGATTGCCAGATTAACCGAATGGGAAAACCGCTTGAAAATTGATTATCTGATTGAAGATGCCCAGACCGGTCAACGTTTAACAAAGGGCTATACCGTTCAGGTGGCCGTTGATATGCAAACGGAAGAAATGTTGTTTGTCTCGCCGGATATTTTATTTCAAAAGCTGGGGTTGCAACCATGAAACGCTGGTTAATACTGCTGTGGTTTGTCATATCACCGGTTCATGCCGAGTTGTCCTATGAATTGCTCACGCAGTTAACCGAGTCGCCAGAGCGGTTGCAGGGCGAATTCAAACAGGAAAAGTATCTGGCAGAATTTGATATCACACTGCTGTCCAGCGGGGTTTTCAACTATCAACGCAATGAATTCATTCGCTGGCAGACCTTAACACCAATTGAAAATGAATTGATCATGAAGCCAGACAGTATCACCAGCAGTCAGGGTGGTGATGATTTGATCTCACTGAAAGCCGATCACGATCCTGCGACGAAAGTTCTCACGGAAATCTTCTTTGCCGTGTTAACGGCCGACTGGTATGCCTTATCTGAATATTTCTTTGCTAATGGCGATTATCAGAATAATCGCGACTGGCAGGTCAAACTAACGCCCAGAAAGCCAACCCTCAAACAAGCCATCAATCAGGTGGAATTATCAGGCGATACATTGATGCGTAAAGTGGTTTTACATGAAAAAAACGGGGATATCACCCGGATTGATTTCCTGAATCTGCAACAATGATTTATCGTCTACTGGCGTCGAAAGTTGCCGCTATCGTCTGGGGTTTGCTGGTGATAACGCTGCTGTGTCTGGCGTGGATAAAACAACCCGCTATTGATACCAGCATGATGAGTTTGCTGCCGGAATCGCAGCAACAGCCGCTGGTTCGGGAAGCTTCGGCTCAAATGGGACAACGTTTTGCAGAGCGCTTGATTATCCTGATTTCCGGGCAGGACAAACAGCAATTGCAACAAGCCACGCAAACCATTGCAGAGCGCTATCAGCAGATCCCGGAAGTCGACTCTGTTGTGTGGCAGATAGATGATCAGCAAATTGAACAATCTCAGCACGCTTCAGATGCCTACCGTTATGTATTACTAACTGAAAAGATGCGACTAGCGTTGCAGAATAATACGGAGGCTGTTGCTAAACGTGCTTTGAGCATGATTTACAGCCCGATGCAAATGGGCGGGCAAAACCTGAAAGCCGATCCGTTTGGTTTATCATCAGCCTGGCGTAGCGCCCAGTCACCTCTGATAAATATTGAAATGGATGAGCAAGGCTATTTACGCCTCCCCGGAGATAACGGTTTTACCAACCTGTTAATCATTCAGCTTAAGGGTGATGCCTTTTCGATCAACGTTCAGCAGGCGGTGTTATCTGTTTTCGACGAATTGACCACTCGCTTTAGTGAGCAGGATATAGAGCTGCTGCCTTCGGGGTTGCTGGTGCATGCTGACGCCGGTGCTCGTCAGGCTGAAAAAGAAATCTCGACTATCGGGCTGGGGTCATTGGCAGGCATTCTTATCCTAATGTTGTGGGTGTTCCGCCGTGTGCGGCTGGTCACTGTTTTATTACTGCCGATTGTAGTGGGCTGTGCGGTAGCAACAGCTGTCGTCATGCTGGTTTTTGAACGGGTACATATTGTGACTTTTGCTTTTGGTGCCGGGCTGATTGGGGTGGCAATTGACTACGCGTTACATTTTATCTGTGAAAGACAACGCCACCAGCTGGTGTTGCCGCGCATCATGCCAGGACTTTTTTTAGGACTGTTTTCCAGTGTGCTGGCTTATGCTGCCATCGCCATGACGCCTTTTCCGGGCCTAAGACAAATGGCAGTATTTTCTGCTGTTGGACTCATCGCGGCATGGCTGACAGTCGTCATCGCGTTGCCCAGGCTGACCCAAAATGACCCTCTCAAAGAGTTGAGTGCAGCCAAACGATTGCAACAGTGGCAAGCAGCCTGCCCGGCGCTTGCTAAAAATAATGGGTTCAAGTATGGGCTCGCGATACTCACCATAATGGCAATCGCCATTATCTGGACAGGGAAAACGGAAGATGACATCCGTTTGCTGCAAACCTCTCCTGCCCATTTGCTGGAGCAGGAAACCCGAATTCAGACGCGTCTGGGCTTGAATAGCAGCACACAATTTTTATTGATTCCCTGCGATCAATTGGAGCAGTGCCTGCAACAGGAAGAAGCCATTCGTCCCTGGCTGAGTCAGCTGGTTGATAACGGCAATTTGGTTCAGTTCAGCTTATTGGCCGATCGCCTGCCTTCTTTGAAAAGACAAGAAAGCAATGCCTATTTGGTGGAAACGCTTTATAACGCTGAATTAAAAAAGCTATTTACGACGCTGAATCTGACGGATGCCGCTGCGACCCAAGCAATGGAGATGATGCAGTATGGGTTGGCCAATCGATTGACAGCAGAACAGCTTCCAAACAACGGATTAGGTGGCATATTAAGTTCGCAGATCATTCATACAGATCACAATGGCCTTGCCACGATGGTCAGTCTTACCGCGAGCCAGCCCAGGCAGTTAGCACAACAGTTAAGTTTAAAAAAGCATTTCCCGGAGCTGGTACTGGTCGATCAGGTTGAGGCCATTTCCAGCTTGATGGCCGATTATCGTCAGCAGATTATGATCTGGATTGCATTGGCTTACCTGTTGCTGTTTGTGATTTTGTTTTCCCGATATAAACTAGCCGCCTGGCGAATCATCATGCCGCCGATGTTGGCATCATTATTCACGCTCAGCATCCTGATGCTGTGCCTTCCCGGAATTAATTTATTTCATATCATGGCGTTGATCCTGGTGCTTGGGATTGGGCTGGATATGGGGATTTTTCTGACAGAAACACAGCAGGCCGCCAATACCTGGCTGGCGGTGACTCTGTCGGTGATAACCAGTTTATTGGCGTTTGGTCTGCTTTCACTCAGCCAAACGCCTGTGTTGCAGCATTTTGGGCTGACCGTGTTTTTGGGGTTGGCGATGATTTGGATATTAACGACGTTATTACGTCAGCCTTCTCAGGGAGTTGAATAAGTGGCTACACAAAAAGGGATTTTCGATGTCATTGTGATTGGCGCAGGACCTTCGGGAGCAGTCGCCTCGGCATTGCTGAATAAACGGGGCTATAACGTTCTGGTGCTGGAACGATCACATTTTCCCCGTTTTTCAATAGGAGAAAGTCTGTTGCCACAAAGCATGGCATTCCTCGAACAGGCTGATATGCTCGAAGCCGTTCAGGCTGCAGGTTTTCAGTTCAAAGACGGTGCTGCATTCAGTTGCGGCGAGCGTTATGAATTTTTTAATTTTAACGAAAAATTTTCCGAAGGCTGGGGCACTACCTTTCAGGTACAGCGCGATATTTTTGATAAAGTGCTGGCGGACGAAGCGGCCAGACAAGGTGTTGATATTCGTTATGGTCAGTCAGTCACCCGGTTTGACTATGACGAAAATCTTGGTGTGGCGGCAGTTGAGGTAGTGGATGAAGCCGGACTCACTCAGCAGTTTCACGCTAAATTTGTGCTTGATGGCAGTGGGTATGGTCGCGTATTACCCAAACTGCTTAATCTGGAGAAAGCGGCCAATTTTGAACCCAGAACCTCGTTATTTACCCATGTAGAAGATGCCATCAGCGATCCGGACTACGATCGCAATAAAATTCTGATCACTGTGCATCCTCAGCATCGTGATGTCTGGTACTGGCTGATTCCATTCAGCAATGCCCGATCCTCGGTTGGAGTGGTGGCCTCAAAAACATTTATCGATGCGCTATCAGGAACGGATGAAGAGAAGTTAAAACAGTTGATTGCTGAGTCCGGCTGGATGAGCGATTTACTGGCATCGGCTACTTTTGATACACGAATAGGGTCATTGACCGGTTATGCCTGCGATGTGACGCAAATGTACGGGCCGGGCTATGCGTTGCTGGGCAATGCCGGTGAGTTTTTAGACCCGGTGTTTTCATCGGGCGTGACCATCGCGTTTAAATCTGCCAGTCTGGCGGTTGATGTATTGAGCCAGCAATTGCAGGGCGGTACACCTGATTGGCAGCAACAGTTTGTCAGGCCTTTACAACACGGGGTGAACACATTCCGGGAATTCGTTGAAGGCTGGTATGACGGCCGTTTACAGGATGTCATTTTTACCACACAGAAAAATGATCCGGTAAAACGTATGATTAGTTCAATTCTGGCTGGCTATGCCTGGGATATCAAAAATCCGTTTGTAAAAGATTCCAAGCGTTTGACGGCGTTAGCAGAGCTATGCCGAAATATATAATTGTCTTTTTACTGTTAAGCGCTGCTTTTATTAGCGGTTGCAGCCTGAATCCCTTCAGATGGAATACGCATCAGGACTTGTTTTTGCTATCACCTGCAACCGGACCGGAGCCAATTTTGTTGCAGCAGAAATTGACGTTTGTTGCCGGTGGCAAACAGCAGCAATTTCTGCTGGTAACGGATATCAAAGCGGAAAAGTTTAAGGTGCTGGTATTGATGCCTACCGGTATGACAGTACTGAAAATGTCTTATGATGGCGCGGAATTTCTGCAACAGAATATGACGGATATCACCATCCCGGCAGAACAGATCATGGCGGTGATGCAGTTTGCCTTATGGCCCGAAGCGGCGTTGATGAATCGTTATTCCGCTCCTGATGGCTGGCTTTTGGCGCTGGATAACACCTCTCGTCAGTTATCAGAAAACAACCGTTTAAAGCTGGATGTTCAATATAAAGAAGACAGTGTGTTGATTAAAAATATTCAGGATCATTACCTGGTGATAATACAATCGCTTGATGCGGGGGCGTTGTGAAGCAAAACGACGTGTTCCTTAATACAGTTGGTTTGTTATGCGCCGCTGGCAACAGTGCTGACTCGCTGAAACAAAACCTGTTGTCGGATGCGAACTTTCTCACCCTCGACGATTCTTTTGGTGCGACGCCATTGCCGCTGGGGATTTGTCATGATGACCTGCCGGTTAACCCATTAACATCGTCTCGCTGGCAAAGTCGCAATAACCAGTTCGCCTTAGCGGCTTATCTGCAAATAAAATCACAGGTTGAAGAGGCTGTTGCGCGTTTTGGTTCTGATCGCGTTGGCATTGTGATTGGCACCAGCACTTCCGGAATTGCCGATGCTGAACCGGCAATCAGAAGCGCTGTTGAGTCCGGCAATTTGCCAGACAAATATCACTACAATATCCAGGAGATGGGCAATCCGGCGCAGTTTATTGCTGAGCTAACGGGTGTCAAAGGACCGGTTTACGCGATTTCTACCGCCTGCTCTTCAGGAGCAAAGGCGCTTGCAAGCGGCAAAAGGCTGATCACCGCAGGCGTTTGTGATGTTGTTATAGCGGGTGGCGTTGATACCTTATGCCGACTCACTGTTCAGGGCTTTTCTGCATTAGAAGCTGTTAGCACCGAAGTATGTAATCCATTCAGTAAAAACCGTAACGGCATCAATATTGGTGAAGCGGCCGCGTTGTTTGTGCTTTCCAGACAGCGACAAGGTGTGATTTTGCGAGGCATTGGTGAAAGCAGCGATGCCCACCATATTTCGGCGCCTGAACCTAATGGCGAAGGGGCGGCAAGCTGCATGAGACTGGCGATGGAAGATGCCGGGCTTGAGGCTAAACACATTGATTATATAAATTTGCATGGCACTGCCACGACGTTAAATGATCAGATGGAATCGATTGCGGTCAATCAGCTATTCGGCAATAACGTGTTATGCAGCTCCACTAAACCTTTCATCGGCCATACCTTAGGGGCTGCTGGTGCCATTGAGGCGGCTATTTGTTGGCTGATGCTGGCAGATGAGCAAGGGAGTGCCCCAATACATCGTTGGGATGGCGAGCCTGATCCGACGATTCCTAATTTGAATTTAGTCACAGCAAATCAACCCGCTAAATTTTATAAATACGTATTGAGCAATTCATTTGCCTTTGGCGGTAATAATATTGCGTTGATTCTGGAACGCGCACCATGATGGAACCATATCAGGTGGCCGATCTGGTGCCACATTCAGGCAGCATGTCATTATTAACGAGAGTGACGGCTTACGGTGAACAATGGCTGGAAGCCGAAGTGGATATTAACTTGCAAAGCATGTTTGTCGAAGAAAAGGGTGTGCCCGCCTGGATTGGTGTGGAATATTTAGCCCAGGCCATTGCGGCTTATGCCGGTTTACAACAAAGACAACAATCGCAACCGCCCAAGTTAGGTTTTCTGCTGGGTACTCGACGTTACCAGAGCAACACCGATTGGTTTGCCATGGGCCTAACCCTGTCAATCCGGGTGGAGTGTGAAATGCAGGCTGAAAATGGGCTGCATGTTTTCCGTGGCCAATTGCGTGGAGATCAGATTGCTGCATCGGCGAATCTTAATGTATACCAACCTGACGATGCCAGTCAGTTTTTAGAGGAAGCTATTCGATGAGTGAAACCATTTTAGTCACCGGGTCGAGCCGAGGGATCGGTAAAGCGATAGCGCTGCGTCTCGCCAGACAAGGTTACGATATCGTGCTGCATTGTCGAAGCAACAGAGCACAAGCTGATGCCGTCGCCGCCGAAATAACTGCACTGGGACGTCAGGTTCGGGTATTGCAATTTGATATTGCCGATCGCGAACAAACCGCGTCAATCCTGGAACAGGATGTCGAACAGCATGGTGCTTATTATGGTGTGGTGTGTAATGCCGGCATTGCCAGAGATAACGCTTTTCCAGCGATACCCGGTGATGAATGGGACCTGGTGATCAGAACCAATCTGGATGGTTTTTATAATGTGTTGCAGCCGATTATCATGCCCATGATTCGCCGCAGAAAACCTGGCAGAATCGTCACCTTATCATCAGTTTCCGGAGTGGTCGGAAATCGTGGTCAGGTCAATTACAGTGCGGCGAAAGCCGGTATTATCGGTGCAAGTAAAGCACTGGCCGTTGAGTTGGCCAAACGCAAAATAACCGTGAACTGTGTGGCGCCCGGATTGATTGATACGGAAATGACAGAAGATATTCATATGGAAGAAGCGATGAAAATGATCCCTATGCAGAGGGTCGGCACGGTAGCTGAAGTCGCTGGAACAGTGAGCTTTTTGATGAGCGAAGAAGCGGCGTATATCACCCGACAGGTGATTTCGGTCAATGGCGGTATGTGTTAATGAAGCGGGTTGTAGTAACGGGCATGAGCGGTTTTTCCCCGATTGGCAATGACTGGTCTGCGATAAAAACGCGGCTACAAAATATGCAAACCGGTATTCAGCGTATTGATGCATGGGATAAATACACCGAGCTAAATACCCGATTAGGTGCGCCAGTTGAAAACTTTGTCATGCCTGCTCATTACAAACGTAAAGATTTACGCAGCATGGGCCGTGTCGCCCAGTTGGCCGTTCGTAGCACTGAATTGGCCTTTGAAGATGCTGGCTTGTTGAATGATGAGATCCTCAGCAGTGGGGAAGTGGGCGTGGCTTATGGTTCTTCTGCTGGTGATACCGATGCGATTGCGGATTTTGGCAACATGTTGCTGAACCATACCAGCGATGGCCTCAATGCCAACTCCTATATCAAAATGATGGCGCATACCGCGCCGGTTAATATTGGTATTTATTTTGGATTACGCGGCCGGGTTTTGACGACCTCAAGTGCCTGTACTTCTGGAAGCCAAGCCATAGGCTATGCCTATGAGGCCATTAAATATGGTCATCAGACCATTATGGTGGCGGGTGGATGTGAAGCCTTATGTGCTACTGAAGCCGCTGTGTTTGACACGTTGTACGCCACCAGTATTAAAAATGACACTCCCCATTTGAGTCCCCGGCCGTTTGATAAACAGCGAGATGGTCTGGTGATCGGTGAAGGTGGTTGCACCTTGATTCTTGAAGATCTGGAGCATGCCTTAGCACGCAATGCCTTTATATATGCTGAATTGGTCGGATTTGGCACCAACTCAGATGGCAGTCATGTCACACAACCTTCAGCCGTGACCATGGAAAAAGCCATGCGGTTAGCGCTCAGTTGTGCAAACGTAAACCCGGATGAAATTGGTTATATCAGTGCACATGGCACGGCAACCGATCGCGGTGACATTGCTGAGTCGTCAGCGACAGCCGCTGTTTTTGGAAATAATACGCCGATCAGCTCATTCAAAAGTTTTACTGGACATACGCTGGGTGCCTGTGGCGCTTTGGAGTCCTGGGTGGCGATTCAGATGATGCGTGAAAACTGGTTTCATGCCACGGCGAATCTGGATGAAGTTGATCCGGCATGTGGCGATCTGGATTACATCATGCACGAACCACGACATATCGAGACGGATGTGATTATGAGTAATAACTTTGCTTTTGGTGGAATCAATACCTCACTTATTTTTAAACGATGGAAATAACTTTTAACAACGTAAGGAAACAGAAAATGAATTTAAAACAATGGGTGATTGGCGCGTCTTTGCTGGCTTTCAGTGGATTGCTGCAAGCGTTTGAAACCGATGAGCAACGTATTGCACATAAGCTCAACATTCTCGAATCAGGTAGTGTTGAACAGAAAGAGCAGATGCTGGAACGCCTGCAATGGTCGGGGCTTTCTGATCCGTTGTTGTTTGATCCAATGGAAAAAGATTTATTGGCCGCCCAGGAGACGAAATATTTCGGACGCGATGAACTCAGCGTTTTGTCGTATAAAGTCAGAGCATTGGGCTACAGCGGCAACCCTAAATATCAGCCAACATTGCAATTACTGGCAAATAAGGCTGAAAACGGCAAGTTAAAACGTCATGCATCTAAAGCGAAAACAGACTTGGCGCAATTCCAGGCTATCCAGAATAAACTTGCCACGGTATCGTTAACGGATGCTGGATTACCGGCTGAAGTGATCAGCTATATCAAGTTATTAGAGACGAATGATGCTGAAGCACAAAGACTGGCTGCCAGAGCGATTTTCCATGAGCAGCGAACCGAACAAGCATTATTGGACGTTGCAGCAGCCAAACTGCAAGCCATGTATATGGATCCCAATCTTGATAAAGTGGCACAGGATTCTGCAGCATGGCTGAGTAAGGCATTAAAGCAAGCCACAGGCTATGAAATTTTATTGCAGAAAGTGGCCTCTGATACACCGCATAAGAAAATCAGAAAATACGCGAGTTAATACTGAACCTGTTTACGCATATCCATCAGGATTGTGCGTCTGCCAGTGCCAACTGTCGGCGCACATTCTGTTGATATCCAACTCGGCTTTCCAGTTCAACGTCTTGATGGCCAGTGAGGGATCCGCAACACAACGCGCCAGATCCTTGGCCCGGCGAGCCACCATTTCAAATGGAATTTTCTGACCAGAAACCTTCTCAAAAGCGGCAATTACTTCCAATACCGAATAGCCACGGCCTGTACCAATATTCAAGGTCAAAACGTCCGAGCTGTCGAGCGCTTTTATCAGTGCTTTGACATGAGCTTTTGCTAAATCGGCCACATGAATGTAATCACGCACTCCGGTGCCATCCCTTGTCTTATAATCATTTCCATAAATAAATAGCTTATCCCGCTTGCCTGTAGCTACTTGCGAAAGGCATGGCATCAAGTTGGTCGACGTGGCATTGGAATGCTCGCCAATCAAACCGGAGAAATGGGCTCCTACCGGATTAAAATAGCGAAGCAGGGCAATAGACCAGGCCGGATCAGCACGATGCAGGTCAGTTAATATCTGTTCAATAATTAATTTAGAGCGGCCATAAGGATTGTTTGCCGCCAGCGGAAAATCCTCGCGGATCGGCTGGTTGGATATTTCGGCATAAACGGTGGCTGATGAGCTGAAAATAAGTGTTTTACAATCAAACTCAGCCATCACATTACACAGCGTAATCGTGCCACTGACGTTGTTATCGTAATACGACATCGGTTGTGAAACCGATTCATTTAAGGTCTTCAGACCGGCAAAGTGAATGACAGCGGCAATGTTATATTGGCGAAACACCGCTTCCAGCGTTTCACGATGGCGAATATCGCCCTGCACAAAGGTTATTTTCTGCTGAATAATGCTTTCAATACGGGGCAATACTTTGGCGGATGAGTTTGACAGATTATCCAGAACAACCAGCTTATAGCCACTGTTGGCCAGCTCAACACAGGTATGCGAGCCAATATAACCTGCACCACCGGTGACCAAAATCATCTTGTCATCCATAACGTGTTGCATCTGAATCATCTTGCTGAGTTTGTCTTTGATTGACGAACAACGAAGCCGTTAACCGAAATACAGGCGGAAGGCTGAAGTGGATTCGAACTGCATCAATTCGTTGACCAGTTCCTGAATTTTAGGCTCAGCATCAATAAATTTACCCATATTGCCGCCACCACGGGTGGAGTCATAAATGGCTTCGCCATCCAAATTGCCATTATGGAAAATCTTTATTTCTGCATATGACATATAAAGCGCCAGATCCCAAGTCCATTTAGCTACATAAGTGGCAGTCCATTCACAGCTTTCAGGCACGTTTCTCTCGGAGACGACTCGGTGCTGAATGCCACGGGCAGACAGTGTGGACTTAAATTCCTTTAGAAACCCTTCACGTGTATCGGTGTTTTCGATAATGCAAAGTTCAGCTGCCTGGGGGATTTCAGCAGGTTCCACCGTTTGTTTTATCGAACACCCTGTCAACGTCACTGAGGTGAGTAAAAGCCATCCAATGTGTTTAAACATTTTCGTTCCTTGAAATTGAGCTATCTGAAGAGTTACCCGACTGAACCATGCGGTTATTGATGAGACGATTAAAAGTCCAGCAATAAGCAGTGCCGCAGAATTATAGGAGGAAAATTTTATCGATGAAAGGATTTATTCCAGTTTCTGTGGCCAGGTTTGCTGTGATATTTTGATTTTGAGTGGGAAAGTCGCAGCTCGATTCAGCCTGCCGGTTACGCTACCCGGCATTATTTATGTAAACTGGCTTATCTCCACTATTGAGATAAGCCATCGCTATGAAATCTGTCAAAGCCGTTCTCCGCCAATATCGCCTTTTGCTGATCTCCATAGTGAGTATCGTCGTGCTCTATACCCTTATCGGTTTCTTTTTGTTGCCCTGGCTGGCAGAAAAGCATCTGGTGAAGACCATGCAGCAACGACTTGGTGTGAATGCCAGTGTTGAACAGATTCAATTTAATCCCTATACCTTCGAAGCAACAATCCGTCAGCTGCAATTAAACACTGAGCAGGATGAGCCGCTGGCAGCATGGGAAAAGCTTTATCTCAATCTGCAACCGTTGCAATTATTCAGGCTCACGCTGCGAATCGAGGATATCAGCCTGGCGAATACCGAATTGAATTTCCGGCGGTATACCAATACAGACAATACGTTAACCCGATTAGCCGATAAATGGGCGGCAACGGCGGAGCCGGAAAACGATGCCGAACGAGAAGAAGTCAGCGAGCAGGGTGATTCATTATTCACGCTGGAAATCGGGGCGTTCAACTACACTGATGGCAAAATTCTTTACCGGGATGAGGTTCCTAATGAGCCTTTTGAAACGGTCTTAAGTCCAATCAATATTCATCTTGAAAATTTCTCTACCGAGGCCGGACAAACCGCCAGCCAGGATCTGGTGATTGAACTGGAAAATAACGCCACGCTGACATTAGACGGAAATCTGAGCTTGTCACCGTTACAACTGGCAGGTCAGGTTAAGCTGCAAAATTTCAGCCTGCAAACACCCTATCGTTATCTGCAGGCGCAACTGCCATTTGAATTCAAAGAAGGTCGGCTGGATCTGCAACTGGCCTATGATATTGATATGGCGGGTGAAGCGGCAGAGGTTGATATCAGTGCGATTGATATCGATCTGGCAGACTTCAGCATTCATCCTTCCGAAGCTGCAGAGGCGATATTGCAGGCGGGAACGCTGACGGTCAGCAATGGACGTTATCGCTATCCGCAAAATCAACTGATATTGGATGAAGTTTCGGTGGTCGATTTCAAGCTGGCGGCGACCCGAGACAATGAGGGCGAACTTGACTGGTTGCAGCTAATCGCTGACCTGCCCGGACAAGATTCCGAATCTGCGACTGAAGAAACCGAACAGCCAGCTGCTGAACAGACGGGTTCACCGTTCACGCTGCAAATTGGACAGTTTAGTTACAGTAATGGCACATTCCGTTATCGTGATGAAAAGCCCGATGAAGCGTTTGAGACTGTGCTCAGTCCTATTGCCATTCAGCTAGAAAATTTTTCAACAGAGGCCGGACAAACTGCCGACATAGATCTACTGATCGAGTTGGAAAATGACGCCAAACTGGCGGTAAATGGTGGTTTGAGCTTGTCACCATTACAGTTGTCAGGTCAGGCGAGCCTGAATAATTTCAGCTTACAGATGCCCTATCGCTATGTTAAGGCAGAGATCCCCGTTGAACTGAATGGCGGCCGCCTGGATCTGCAAGTGACTTACGATGTTGATTTGGCAGATGAAACGCCAAAAGTGAATCTCAGCGCCATTGACCTCGCATTGGCCGATATCAGTATTCATCAGCCCGGAGAATCTGATGCGTTACTCAAAGGCGGAACGCTGGCCGTCACCAATGGTAATTATGCCTACCCGGAAAATCAGCTCAGCATGGAAAACATCGCTCTGGATGATTTCAAGCTGGCTGCAAGCCGAAACCAGGAAGGCGAACTCAACTGGTTGCAATTAATCGATTCATTGCCGAAATCTGATCAAGACGAAGCTGATCAGACTAATCAGCCGTCCTTGCAGCTGGATATTGCCAATATTGAAATCAATAACACCGCCCTGGCTGTGGAAGACCAAATGCCAGCTACGCCTGCCAATCTGGCTTTGATGTTGTCTGCCAGTATGCAGGACTTCAGCCTGGCAGAAGATCAACAGATGCCATTTACCAGCATTATCGGTCTGGAATCTGGCGGCGATATTGAGGTTAGCGGCGATTTACAGCTATTTCCTGCTGTTTCGCTGAATGCCGAGGCGAATGTAAATCAGTTATCTCTGGTGCCTCTCCAGGCCTATTTAAGTGAATACGCCCATATTGACATTCTGGATGGCAAAATTGACGTAATCGCCAGTTTGATTAGCGATCAACAAGAACCCTTTGCCTTACAGGGCGATCTCACACTGGCAGAACTGCAACTGGATAACCAGAAACTCAATGAAAAGCTGCTCAGCCTCGACAATTTATCCGTTAATAAAGTGGACTTTTCACTTGCAGAGCAACGTGTGGCGATCTCAGAAGTCATTGTTGATGCCTTATACAGTCGGGTATTAATCAACGAAAACGGTGACACCAATCTGGCATTGCTGATAAAAGAGCAAGCGGCAAGTGAAAATGCTGAAGCCAATACGGCAAAATCAGATGACGCAAACGGCTATGACATTTCACTGGGTCGGGTGAAGATTAATAATGCCAGTTCGCAGTTTACCGATCAGAACTTGCCCATTGTTTTTGATGCCAATATGCAGAAACTCAATGGCGAAATCAGTGGTTTTTCTTCCAGCTCGAAGCAACCTGTCAATATTGAGTTGGAAGGCCAGGTGGACGAATTTGGTCTGGTTGAAATCAATGGTGCACTGAATCCGTTGAATGTGACCGGACAGACCAATATCACGCTGGCGTTCAGTAATCTGGATTTACCCTCAATGACGCCCTATACCGTCAAGTTCGCCGGACGGGAGATTGCTGAAGGTAAAGCCGATATCGATCTGACTTATGAAATTGTGGAAAGCGACTTATCGGCATCCAACAACATCGTGATTCGTGATATTCGTTTAGGCGGACGCGTCGAGTCACCTGATGCCATGGATCTTCCGTTGGATCTGGCCGTGTCATTACTGAAAAACAGTGATGGTGTGATCGAACTCAATATCCCTGTCAGTGGTGATATAAACGACCCTGAGTTTGCCATCGGGCCGGTGATCCGGGGAGCTATCGGTAACGCGATAAGAAATATTGTCACAGCGCCTTTCCGGTTCCTCGGCAGCCTGATTGGTAGTGATGATGATCCCATTGATTCGATTCGCTTTCGCGCCGGACGCATTGATATTGCACCACCTGAACAGGAAAGACTGCTCAAATTAGTTGAGGCCTTATCGCAACGACCACAACTGGCCTTACAAATACCCGCGCCATTTGATGAAACGGCGGATAAACAAGCACTGCAAAAAACAGCGGTTGAACAACGTATTGAGAGTCTTATGAGTGAAAAAAACTCAGAAGATCAGCGGGAAACCCAACGCCAGGAAATACTGGAACAACTCTACACAGCAGCGGGATTAAGTCCTGATTTGCAAACCATCCAGCAGGAGTTGACCACCAGCGAAGCTGAAGAACAAACAGAAGCCGAACTGGATGTACTGGCCTATAACGCCAAGTTAAAAGAACAACTAATTAAAGTTGAATCCGTCAGTGACTCCCAATTGCAAACACTCGCCACACAAAGACAGAATGCCGTGTTTGAATTCATCCAACAAAACGGTGAATTAAACAATGATCAACTGCAAACCCAAGATAGTGTTTCTACAAAAGCAGATGAGGGTTGGCTGAAAATGAAATTTGATCTGGGAACCATCTAATGCGTGTTTTGGCATAAGTCATGAGAACATCACAAATAGAAGCTCAGAGAATAGAATCTGGCTCCTATACACCCTGAAAAAGGATCTCAGACATGACAACTCTAGACTACAAGGCAATGCTGGAAGTGGCGATAAACGAAGCGCGACAGGGCTTAGCCGAGGGTGGCATTCCTATCGGTGCTGCGGTGTTTAATAAAAATGGCGAACTTCTCGGTGCCGGTCATAACCGCAGAATTCAGGAAAATGATCCTTCTGTTCATGCCGAGACCGATGCCTTTCGTAAGGCCGGAAGACAAAAATCCTATCGCGACAAAATCATGGTCACAACACTTGCACCCTGTTGGTATTGCAGTGGCCTGGCACGGCAATTCAACTTCGGCACAGTGGTGGTGGGCGAATCCGTCAATTTTGACGGCGGCTTGGATTGGTTACGCGAAAATGGCGTAGAGGTCATCGATCTCAATTCACAGGAATGCATCAAAATGCTTGGCGATTTTATTGCCCAAAACCCAGAAGTCTGGAATGAGGATATTGGTGAAGATTAGGGACTGTATATTTGATCTCATTTAACCCTTCAAACTACTCCAATAACAGCAGCAAACAAAAATACTGGAAATTATTATGAAAGTTGAAACGTTAAGAGATGTCCTTCACTGGACAAGCGAGTTCCATCAACACCTAACAGAATGTTTAAAACGTGGTGCCGATAAAACTGAAAATACGAGAGCACAAATGCTGCTTAACTATTTGTCAGAGCATGAAGAAAAGCTCGGACATGCTGTGCACCAATTCGAAGTCACAGGCAATGAACATGCGTTAAATACCTGGTGCTATGAGTACTTTGATAAAAACCCCATTGTGCAACATCATCATTGCGATGCACCATTTGCTGAGCTATCGACCACCGACATTATGCAAGTAATCATTCATCAACATCAGCAAATCATTGATCTTTATCGTTACCTGCATGACCGTGTGGATATCACCTCAGCAAAAGAGTTGATGGAAGAGCTCAGATCTTTTGAAGAGCATGAAATTATGGTGATGTCACAGTCAGCTAATCGGTTAGAAGATATTTGAGATCGAAACCTTAGCGATATAAACACTCTGCCCTCTAGTGAAGTCAATTACTTCATGATGGAAAACCTAAGGGATATTCCCGGCCTCTCATTGGTAATAACCAAAAATGACGATGGAGTGTGCGGGTCAACAATATTCGCAAATGAATCTGGTTATTGCTAGTGCACGTTGACAGCTAAGAAAATCAAGGGAAAGCATGAAGCTACAAGGGAAAATATCAAACTGGAATGATGATCGAGGCTTTGGTTTTGTCGAGCCAAATGGTGGTGGAGAGCGTGCTTTTGTGCATATTAAAGCCTTTAACCCACCATCCCGTCGACCAGTAAATGGTGAAGTTATTATCTATGAATTAGCTCGAGATAATAACAATCGTTATAAAGCTGAAAACATCCAATTTGCTCGTGACATTTCTAAGTCAAAAAAACGAGAAAAAGTAAAAAGCCAAAGAGGCTTCGGCGGCGTCTTTACCATTCTCTTTTTCATTGGGCTGATGATATCCGTCTTCAGTGGAAAGTTGCCTTTAATCATTCTCGGTCTGTATCTACTCATGAGCCTGATTGCGTTTATCGCTTACGCGATGGATAAATCCGCGGCTAAAAATGGCCAATGGAGAATCCAAGAAAGCACCTTGCACTTACTTTCTCTAATCGGTGGATGGCCAGGAGCCTATATCGCCCAAAAGAAATTACGCCATAAATCAATCAAAAAAGCGTTTATAAACGTTTATTGGGTAACGGTTCTGTTGAATATAGCTGGTTTGTTTTGGCTTCATACAGAGAAAGGAGCAAACTTCATTAATAATATGGTTCTGCCATTATTTAATAGCTAATAAGCCAATCAAGTTTGTTGAATCATTGATCATTGGAGGTACAAATGGAGGATCTGATATCTGATGCCACTGTGGAAGTCATTAACACAGCGGAACTAATTCTCTTTCACCGCAATGGATATTACCCCTCTCGTTTCTATTTGGAGCGAAAAATCAATACTAGATCTTCGCTTCAAAATGTACGTGCAAGACTCATAGCACTTAATCAGTTTATTGCTGAGCATGATCTGGAGCAGCATGAAACTGGTTTTGAAGTCGGTGAAAACCTTGATTGGTTGTTCTACGAACAGGAGATTGAAGTTGTTCCGATTTATCAGGAAGCTGTAGCTTTAGTCGAACGCCATCAAATTATACCGCTGAGTCGAATCCAGAATTTTCTGTTATTTATGAAAATACCCGGTTCGCGCACTGCCGTAGATCCTGAGAACCATGGTAATGGATATCACTTCCACTATGGAGAAGTTAGGAGAGATGTCTTGGTTAGATACGACGTGCTACTTACATTTGACAAAGCGAAGTCTGAAACAGATAGTGCAATTATTTCTGAAACACCTTTGTACATTGAACCTCATGGCGTGGGGAAATATGTTCATATTGATGCATCTACAATTGGTCATAATCGTCGCCTGCCAGTCTATTTAGTTTGCGACAAAATAATGCGTAAGCGAGGAATTCAGAATTTCATGTCACCATCAAATGACTCATGGCAATTTTATCCATTAGCCTAACAACGTAAATTCAGTTGATCGACAAAAGGAAAAAATCAAAAAGCCAAGGGCCAGCCAACTTGATATGTTTTCATAATTTACCAAGCTGGCTGAACACTTTATCGTCTTTAGCCTGCCAAATTCATATGGGTTTCGTATCGAAAAATGATAACTAACAAACCATCACCAGAAGAGTTCAAGAACTTAAGTATCCAGTATTTGGTTCAATCAGTAGATCTCTTACTGAAGACAGAAATGGCTCTTGCCGTTCATGGTGACTGGGAAACTAACGATGAGCTTGATGAATATTGGGAAACCCGGCAGGGAATACTCGGAAATTCGTTAATAATGCTCTTTCTCTCCATCGAAAATTATTTTAAGCATGAAATATGTAAAATTGATTCACTGCTTTTGATTGCGGGAGAGCCTTCTAAATGGGGTTTGTCGACAGAAAATAAGGACTTCGAGGATCTATACATACATCAGTTTGATGATTTGCTCGTTATTTTTCAGGAAATAACTTCTAAAGAGATAGAGCCAACAGTAAAGGGACAGCTGGATAATTTACGAAAGAAGCGCAATAAATATACCCACGGTTTACATCGAGATATTTTGGGACCAGCATATATTGTCGACTTGATCGCTATATTCTTAACAAAGTTATGGGGAACTGAGTGGGTAAAAGATTTCAAGTCAGTTATGTTAACGGAGCCACTTTACGGTCTTTCAAACGAAGAGGAAGAGCAGATGCAACTGCTCTACTATTTTAAATTCTTTGAGAAGTACTTATCGCAAAAAAAGTTTAGAAAATTAATAGGGATGCCGGATTCTGGAAGAAGATACCATTGCCCTTACTGTACGAATTGCTCGATTGAATCAGGAATGATAGTTGAAGCAAATTATGCATTACTTGAACCTAATCAACCAGATTCAGAAGAACTTGAATGCTGGCTCTGCGAATCTTTTGCTGAAATTGAGAGGCGTGATTGTATCTCGGCGGGGTGTCTTGGCAACGTCATTTTTCCTAAGGATTCACATTATGAGCACACCAGTAACTGTTGTCTCACATGTAGCTTAGTTCAAAGTGACTAACGAAGCATTGTAGCGTCCAAGCCGTTGAATGCGTGTTAGATAGTATGAATAACTTTTCCTCTGATGTGTTTGAAGGATTTGATGTAACTGAAGATGAGGTGACTCACTTTAGAAATAATCATGCAGGGTTCTGTGGTGTTGATATGAATCGGCTAAGTCAATTCTTATTGATTCAACTCACCTCAATGAGTAAACATAGAACTTACAACTCTTTTGTAATTACGGATGTTATACAAGAGTTGGAAGGTGTCGGTCGTGGTTACAAACAGCGAGTTGACCAATTCAAACATTTGCCGCTTAAAGGATTGTTCAAAGCACATTTTTCTGATGCACAATTCTTGGTTAGAAATCTGGTAAATCACTGGGGGTTAGAATTTGAAAATAGCCCCAAATTTAATTCTCTTTGCTCTTACGTGACAGAGGAAGAACAAAAAAATCCATCAAAATTTGGCTGGCAAGGCCGGCTTGCCCACGAAATGGTAGTAAGCGGATACAAGGAAAGAGCAAGGCAGAATAAACTTACCGGAGAATGGATTATTTTTGCAAAGCACAAAAATTTAAACTATTACCTTTGCATTTCTAGGCATTCAAAATCGAATCGAGCAGATCAGGAGATTTATGACTTTCTCAAGTTGTTATGTGAGCATGAGTATCCATTTCTACTATCCGACTCAGCTATTTAACTCTGGTTCAAAAGGAACGCGCCTACAGCGCGCGGCATTGCTCCAAGTTAAGTCTAATTACAATGGATGATTTGGAAAGTTACATCAAAGAATATGGAGGCATTCAGCCTCCTCATCTTGCATTTTATTCGCAGGCCATTCGATTTAACGTTGAAGCAGCAATGGTTTCAATTGATTTTTTGGCAAGCTTTATTGAAATGACGAATGAAAATAAAGGAAACTACGAGAAGACTGAGGAGCTGCAAGATGAAATTCTCGACCACATCCAGAATCTACTCATTCATGCTGGCGCTTTATCTCGGTATTTTTGGCCTTCTAAACCGGGAAAGCATCGTTTACATGAATACCGAGCGGAAACATTGAAGAAACATTATGGCCTTAGCGAAGATAGCGCTCTAAAGAGCCGTACGCTCAGAAACCTACTTGAACACTTTGACGAAAACTTAGATAAATATCTTTGGAGTAAGCCAATTGTCGGGTATGTATTACCAGCGTATGTTGGTGGCCAAATAGAGAGTGGAGGTGTTCCTGCTCATTTATTTAGGGCTTTCTACATTGATGTTGGTGTTTTCGAAACTTTAGGTGTCCGTCATGAAATCCAGCCAATCGTAGATGAAGTCTGTTATTTATACGAAAGGTTCCACAATTCACCAAACACATAACAATTCAACCAACTTCGCGCCTGCGTTGCAGGACGCAGCTATGTTACACCTTTACTTTGTAGAAACATGAACGCATCACATGAAGTCATATTCATAGTTCGTGACCAACAGCTATTTCGAATTAGAAAGGGTAAAGAAAAGCTGATGTGTATAGCTTATCCAGAGCTCGTAAATATTATTGATGAAGGCAGTAAATCTCACCCCAAGAATATTTATCACTTTCATATTCACTCAAAGACTAATCCCAATTACGTGAATGTTTCTCTTCCAGGGGATAAGTTGGCTACTAAAACGGCGTTGTCTAACCTCATGGGCAGCAAAATTCTATTTGCCAAATTCTTGGGCAATCAAAATGATTTTGATGATTTTTTAAAGCAGTCTTTTGATGAGTACTTTTCGAAAATCACAAATGATTAGAGCGGTTAGCTTGTTATATTTAGGCTCAATTTCTCGTTCCCATGCTCTGCGTGGGAATGGATCACGTAATTCCCACGGATGACCGTGGGAACCAGAAAGATGCGGATTTTAAATCGCCTTATTTCAACGCGGCATCACCCGAACACTCATGAGTGATTCCAGAGGCTCTGGCCGTGATAGATAAAAGCCCTGAACATAATCCACCCCAATCTGACGCAGAATATTCAGTGTTGCAGCGTCTTCAACAAACTCGGCAATGGTCTTTAAACCCATAATGTGGCCAATGTTGTTAATCGAAGCCACCATGGCTTGGTCAATCCGGTTATTGGCTAGCTCTTGAATGAAAATACCGTCAATTTTTAAGTAATCAACTGGTAATTGTTTGAGATAGCCGAATGAAGATAGACCACTACCAAAGTCATCCAGAGCGAACTGGCAGCCTAAGCTTTTCAATTCAGTTATGAAGCGAGCAGCATTAGCTGGATCAGCGATGGCAGCGGTTTCGGTGATTTCAAAGCAAATATTATTTGCCGGTACTTTGCGCTTCGTCAGTTGTTCCTGAATTAATTGCAGGATGTCTTCGCGACCGATGGAGGCACCAGATAGATTAATTGAGCAAAATACGGGCTGCTGGTTTTGGCGAAGTTGATCACCCATCCAAGCCAGCGTATTGCGAATCACCCATTGGTCGATCTTGGGCATTAACCCAAAACGTTCGGCCGCTGGAATAAACGCTCCTGGCGGAATGATTTCACCTTGTGGACCGATCATGCGAGCCAGAATCTCATAATGCGGCATGGTGTTATCGCTGTTTTCCAGCGGAACAATCGTCTGAAAATAAAGCCGGAAAAGATCTTTATCCAGCGCTTCTTGTAATCGACTGGCCCATTGAATTTGACCCTGGCGCTCCTGGGCCTCAATGTCATCCGGTTGGAACAGATGCACCCGGTTACGACCGCGGTCCTTAGCCGCGTAGCATGCGGCATCAGCATGGCTTAATACTTCATCCAGACTGCCACTAGCCTCGGTAATACTGACCAAACCGATACTAACGCCCACTGAAAACACCTGACCTTCCCAGGAAAAACGAAAAGCGGTAACAGTTTTTCGCAATGCTTCGGCAATGTCCTGCCCTTTTTCAATTGGACAATGAGTGAGTAATACCCCGAATTCATCACCACCCAGCCGCGCCAAGGTATCGCTCTGACGAAGTACGGGTTTTAATAGATTTGAGAGCTGCTTTAACAGAACATCTCCGGCTCTATGTCCACAAGTATCATTCACTAATTTGAACTGGTCTAAATCCAGATAGCAGAGCAGATGTTCGGCTTTATCATGATGGGCTTCATAGATCAGCGATTCCAAACGCTTTTCAAACTCACGTCGATTGATTAGGCCAGTTAGGGTGTCATGCACCGCTTGGAAGGTGAGCATCTTCTCTAAACGGCTGTTTTGAGTAATGTCTTGTAACGCCACCACCCAACCTATGTTTTGCCGATTGGTATCCAACAAGGGGGCACAGTTGAGTTGGACTTCAAATTCTTCACCTTTTTTGTTTTTCAGGGCAAAAAGACGCTTTTGGCTGGTGTTAGATAATTTATCTGAATACTGCTTACACAATGTTGTGATGTTAATTGGATCCGCTTCGCTGTCCTCAATCAGAATAATCTCATCAATCGGTTTACCGAAAGCTTGCTCGGATGTCTGCCCCAGCAGTTCACTGGCCATTGGGTTTAGGTAGACGATCTTATAAGCTGCATCACAGGTGACAACCGCTTCAGTGATGGCTTCCAGCGTCACTTGTGCCAGTTCAGAATGTCGATGCAGACGATCTTCCATCTTTTTTCTTTCACTGATATCCCTCAGCATGGCGCTATATTGCACGCCTTCTTCGGTTGGGCTGGCCGTGGTGGTGACCTCCAGTGTGAAAGGCTCGCTTTTACTGTTTCTGGCGATGATTTCATAAGGGCCCGACTGTTGGCTGCTGGCCAGGGTAACAAATAAACGTTCCGGGGTTGTGCCCGAAAACGTTTGTTGGTTTTGTTCATGGAGTAAAACATCAGTTGGCTGCCCCACCAACTGGTGAGCAGGAAGGCCGAACATGATTTCCACGCCTGGATTGGCGCTGGTCACAATCCCCTGGCTGGAGAAGGTAATCACCCCGTCACGCATATCACGCACAATCAATCGGGTGCGTGTCACCATACGGTTCAGGTTAGCGATAACCCGGTTGTATTGAGAGGCAATCTGGCCGACTTCGGTAAATGGTTCAACTGGTACGCGTTGCTTCAAATCACCACTACGCTCTTGCGTTTGCATGGCTGAAAGCAGATCAGTGAGTTCGGTTTTCGCGCCATGTTCTGACACATTCAGTCCCTGCTGCTCGGCTTCGATACTGACGCGCAAAGGTATGTAACGGTTCAGCAGAAAGAGGAAGGTGATTGTCAGTGGAAAAATAAACAGGGCACAGGCGACTATGCCAAGCAATTGCACTTGCAGTTGGTCAAAGCGGCTTAAACCGGTATCCAGCAGTTGCAAATCACCAAAAATAGCAACGGCCAAAGTACCCCAGATACCGGCGACCAAGTGTACTGGCACTGCCGAAATGGCATCATCCAGCTGCATACGGTGCATCTGTTTTTCTGCCAGAAACATCACCAGCGCGCCAAGGCCACCAATCAGCGCCGCTTGCGGTGTTGAAACCACATGACAGCCTGCGGTAATGGCAACTAATCCGGCCAGGGTGCCATTAATGGTGAGCGCGGTGGTTTGACTATTATCCGGTTGGGTTTTTGATAGCAGGATGGCGGTGATCCCCCCGGCAGCTGCTGCGATGATGGTGTTGACGATAATGCCGGCAATGGCAGTGGTAAAAGCCAATGTGCTGCCACCGTTAAAGCCTATCCAACCGATCATAAAGAACAGCATGCCAAGTATCGCCAGCGGCAGGTTGCTGCCCGGGATATTTTGGACTTTGCCTCGAATGAAACGCCCGGTCCGTGGGCCGATAACAATCACGGCTGCCAGTGCTACCCAGCCACCGACACTATGTACCACGGTGCTACCCGCAAAATCAGTGAACCCCATGGCTTCCAACCAGCCAGGAGATTCATTGACGGCGCTACTCCAGACCCAGTGACCGAATACCGGATAGAGCAGCAAACTGATCAAGGCCGTGATGATGATGTAAACCACAAAGCGACTGCGTTCAGCGATGGCACCGGAGACAATCGTTGCTGCTGTGGCACAAAAGGTTAACTGGAAAAAGAAAAAACTGGCGTGCCAGAATTCATCTCTGGAAAAATCGGCAAGAAACCAATGAGTATCAAGTGTCAGGCCTTCATGGGCGCCAAACATAATGCCAAAACCAAACAACCAGAAGAGCATGGCAGCAACGATCAAATCAAACGCATTTTTAAGTGCCACGTTAATCGCATTTTTACTGCGGGTAAGCCCCGACTCCAGACACAGGAAGCCACCCTGCATGATTAGCACCAGCATCGCTGCAATTAACAACCATAGTGTATCTAGTGCACTCATATCTGACATTGGCAGTCTCCGAAAATGAAGTCAGCACTCTATCGGTGCGAGCGCTTTGCTTTCGCTGTTGATAAAGCGCCATCCTGCGTCGTGTAGAGTGTCGTTAGGTTTTCAATGAGCAGTATTTATGCCAGTTCAGCTAGGGATAATTACCTTGAAAAAAGGAGAGATTTAGAAGATTGATTTTTACCAAGTAGGATGGATTAATCAGCTTGATACGGTTTCTAGTTTTCGGATTGATTTCTATGCCAAAACTTCATTTGAGGCGCTTGATATCACGATAGAAATTTTCGTGTGAACCTAAGGCCATTAATTCCAGAACTAAGGCACCATCATCAAAACTGTAGCCAAGTAGAGTAAGTTGTTTACTCATTTTAAATTTATATACTCTCAGAAAAGCCAAATCTCCTTTCTTTTGCTCGCCAAGGTTGGGGTTGGCCATAAGTTCTCTGACGGCCGAATCGAGCTCTTTTTTCTGGTTGGGCTTAAGTTTCTTTACAGCTTTTTTGAAGTTAGGGGTCTGTAAAACACGGGAGGCTTCAACCAAAATCATAGACCTCCAGTTTGCCAGCTTCTCGCTCTGCTTTGGCGATGATAGCCTGCTTAACAAACTCGTAAGGCAAATCGGGATTATCTTCCATCATTTCGCCGATTTTGGCCCAATGCTCAATTTGCTTGGGTGGAGTTCGGTTAAGCGCTTTGGCCATAATGGTGGCCTTTTCAATCAGTTCTTGATCCAATCGTATGCTGTTAGTAGCCATATATTTTTCCTCAATGCAGTTTTAGTGATTGTAGCAATACGCTACAATTGAGGCAATCCGCTACAGATTCCGATAGTTGACTCTTTGTTAACGAGAGAACTATTGAGAGTTAAAATAAAAGCCAACTTGGTTTGTTTAAACTGTCTTGTCCTGAAATAAGTTGACACTTATTTCGATTAAAACGCCCG
>TARA_R100001591_G_scaffold57440_1_pt1 | contig 123391 bp, 109 predicted proteins | sample TARA_R100001591 | Tara Oceans TARA_R100001591 (sample SAMEA2622725) | marine metagenome | biome: marine biome (ENVO:00000447); feature: surface water layer (ENVO:00002042); material: "saline water (ENVO:00002010), including plankton (ENVO:xxxxxxxx)" | depth 5 m
GGCGTTTTAATCGAAATAAGTGTCAACTTATTTCAGGACAAGACACTCTTAATAAACACTTAAAGTTAAGGTATCTATACTCAATAATCCTATAAGAAAATATTGGCAAACAAAGGAGAGTGAAATGTTACAAGACAACCATGAACGTTATGGCACGTTAACACGCGTTTTTCATTGGGCAATAGCGGTAATAGTACTGCAACAGTTTTTCAAATTTGCAGATCGCATCAATGATGGCGAACACTGGTTAGGTGACACATTCGGTCCCTGGCATGTTTCAATGGGTGCGGTGATTTTAATTCTGACTATCGCCAGATTGCTATGGACGTTAAAGCAAAAACCACAGCGACCAGTAAACCCTGGCCTGGACGGCGTTATTGCCAAAATAGCGCATCGCTTGATGTATTTTTCAATGCTCGTTATGCCTTTTCTGGGCGCATTTTACATTCATGGTAAAGGCTACCCGGTCAAAGTCTTTGGTTATGAACTGATTGGCAAACCAGCAGATGAAGTACCGTGGGCACTCGCACTGGGTGAATGGCACTCTCCTTTTGCTTTTTTATTGGTATTTCTGGTTGTCGCCCATATCGCCGGGGCGTTATATCATCACTTTATCCAGAAAAATGATTTGTTAAGACGCATGGCTGGTTAACAGCGGCATAAAAAAAGCCTTGCAGCTTATAAACCTGCAAGGCTTTTTTATGACATTTAAAATTTATAACTGGCTTAATTGCTCAACTATTTTGCCCGTTAACTCATTATCACTTTCTTCAGCTGCCATGCGTTGTGCCTGTTCAAAGGATTCACGAGCTTGCTGCGGCATTTCCAGGGCTATATATAAACGGCCAAGATGATAATGGAATAATGCAATAGCATTGTTACTTGAAGCTGCTTTTTCCAAAGCCGGTCTGGCATCGTCATAATTACCCAGCTTGAAATTCACCCAACCAAAGGTATCCGCAAAATACGGTTGCTCTGAATCACGGAAACGGCTGGATAACGTGAGTGCACGTTGCAGGTTTTCCGGTGATTCAAATTGTTCTGATAACAAACTCGCTAAGTTGTTCGCAGCAACATCAACGGAAGGGTCTCGAGCGATGACCTCTTCATAAAGCACACGCGCTTGTTCAAAGTTACCTGCTGACTCATAACTCGAAGCCAGTTGCATTGAAAGAATATTGTTTTCAGGATTCGCTGCAAGCCCCCGTTTGAAAGTTTCAATGGCTTTCTCGCTGTTTCCCTCACGCGTATGAAAGTCAGCGATAAAACGATAACTTTCAATCCAGCCAGGATGTTGTGAAGCACCTTGCTCAAGGGTCTCAAGAGCCTTTGTATTATCTCCGGTATCACGATAGACACTTGCTAAAGCAGCATATCCATTAATCTGTTCAGGATGATCGCTAATATGCTGGCGCAAGTATGTGACTGCGGCTTCATGCTGCTCGACTTTCATATGAGTTGCGGCCAATCCTTGTAAAGCTGGATTCAGACCTGGATTTAACTCAAGCGCCTTTTCAAACTCTACAATCGCCAGCGTGTAATCTTCCAGTCCCTGATACATCTGTGCACGTAACAAATGATTGACGGCCGAATCCGTTTCCAAACTATTCAGCGTATCTTCAGTTCCTGCCCAATCCTGTTTAAGCATTCTCAGTTGAGCAAGCGCCTGTAACAAGTCCTGATTTTTGCTATCTCCTCGTAAAGCATTCAACAGTACCGTTTCTGAACGGTCCAAATCATTATCACGAATCATCATCTGTGCTACAGCAAGCGCTGCCTGAACATTTTTTGAGTTTGCTGATAAAGCTTGTCTGTAACTGCTTTCTGCCAATTGTTCAGAACCAGAATTAGCATAAGATTGTGCCAGCAGCACCAATGCCTCATCGGCATTAGGATTGTTTCTGACTAAAATTCGAAGATTACTGATTGCCGCATCGTATTTTTCGCCTCTTAACTGAAGTTTGGCTTTAAGTAACAATGCCATTTCATTTTCGGAGGACTCTGCCAACACTTGATCCACAATGGTTTCAGCCTCATCAAAATTACCTTTAGAGGCTTCAATAGAAGCCAGGTTGATCTGGGCTCTGAAACCACCTTCACTGTTTGGCTCAGCCTGAATGATGGTTTTCAAATCGTCTACTGCTTCGGATGATCTTCCTTGTTGAATAAGCATTTCTACGCGTACAAAGCGATATTCAATATTATCCGGTTCTTGTTGAATAAATTTATCCAGTTGATTTATCGCCTCGTCGGCATTTTGAGATTCGAGCAACTTGATATACACCAGTTTTGCTTCTGTATCTTGCTCATTCGCCGCAATAAATTTCTGTAATTCAGATTTGGCATCTTCATAACGATTCAAGCCATCGCTTAGTAATTTCACTAAAGAAAATACAACCCAGCTCTCTTCCGGATAATCCACCATGATCTCACGGTACAGACGTTCCATGTCCTGATAGCTTTTTTGTTCATCATAAATTGCCAACTGAATCATTTTTATTGGCATCGCTTCAGGATGAACTGCTAACGCTTTTTCTGCTGCACTCAGCGCGTCAGGATACTGTCGCAATTCTTTATAAATCATTACCTGGTAAGAAAGTGCATCCAGCGATTTCGGATCAATTTCAAGCGCCCTATCAATATCTTTTTGCGCCTGGCCAAAGTTTTGCTGCTTCATAAATGCATTCGCACGCAATAAAATTGCTTCGATATTATCCGGTTCAATGGCGAGTACTTTTTCAGCACTGCTCAGTGCTTCTTCAATTTGCCCGGTAACCACCTCCATCTGACCTAATTTAAGCATGATTTTGGGGTTATCTGGATCTAATGATTGAGCAGCACGCAGATTGGCATACATCTCTTTCCATTTTTGGTTCTTTTCATCTATTAAAGATAGCTGATAATAAGGTTCTGCTTCGGTTGGGTTAATTTGAATGGCATTGCGGAACTCTAAACGCGCTTTATCATATTCACCTTCAGACATCAGCGCCTTACCGCTCTCGATAAACTTTTCGGCTGACTCCTCAGCAGAGCCACAAGCCGTAACAGCTGTCAGCAAGGCCATGGCAATAATGGATTTTTTTAATGTTTTCATAGCGATCATCCTGATTTAATCTGCAATATATCTTTTTAATTCCGGACCCGTCTGATCCATCAATAATTTTATTCTGGCATCGGCATCTTTCAGCGTCTCTCCGGGAGAGACTGGAGTGACATACCTCACAAGCGCGCCATCGGTACGGTTTTCAAGAATCGCATCATTAAAAAGATACCACTTATTTGAATACTCATTAGCGATGATACGCCCCCTCCCCTGGAACCAATAATAAACCAGCTGTTCCTGATCACCATTTTTAATGACAACGCGGTTTATGGGGTGGCCATTAACTTCATCTCGCCTGAAGTCTGCGATCTCCCAACCGCCTCCGGGGATACAGACCCTTGGCGAATGTGGCGAGACCCCTTTACGCTGGGTTTCATAATAGGCCACATAGAGATTCACCACATTTCTATCAATACCGGTGTAATTAACAAACAGGTAATCACTCATTCCCAATTGATCAATGACTCTTTCATCAAGTTTGTCATGCTGGCCAATCCAATCAGTAAACTGCAAAGGAAAGCTGATAAAGCCTTCGTGTGCAGGCACCTCTTCCTCCCGGTTATCCACAAACTTTGTTGAAAACAAAGCGATAATTAAAATCAAAATGACGACAATAAATGGTTTATAGGAATAGGGTTTACTATTAATGCTGAACATATTATTCGAAGGGGCGTGATCGACAACGCCAAATAATTGTGACAACGTCTTGCGGCTTGGCGCTATTTTTTCCAGCAATACCACCAGCAAAAACAGCAAGGCAGCGCACGCCATAAAGATGATCCAGCCTTCAAAGTCATGCAGAAAACCTTCTGCCATTGAAATGCCCCAGTTATCCACCATGACGCCGATAACACCAATACGGAAACTGTTCATTAAAATTGTGATGGGGATGGTCATCAAAAACACGGTGGCGCGTTTCCAGAAAGCAGCCTGATAAAAATATGCCGCGATAAAGCCGAGACTCATCAGCGGAAACAGATAGCGTAAACCACTGCAGGCTTCAACGACCTGAAGCTTGTAAACACCCAGATCAATAATATTACCTTCCAGAAAAACCGGTATCTGGAACAGGCGAATGACCTGCACACCTATCCAGGATGAGAAAAGCTGTAATTTTGCGGTGAGTAAGACTTCAACAACATAAGGCAAAGGAATGGCAAACAACAGTAACAAAATAGGAACATAGGTATATTTTGTTGCTTTACCGACAGTTATCATTGAAAGGCCAAGCAAAACTAATATGAATGAGTATTGTATTAACAAATAAAGCGCGCTGATTTCACCTACAAAGAAAATACCCAAAGCGATAAAGATCAGTACAACACCTGACCACATTGGTGGCCCCATTGCGCCACTTATCAGGTGACGTTTTTCCCACAGGATGAACAGGGTAACCAACGGGATCAAAAAACCATGACTGTATTCTTCTTGATTACTCCAGCGCGAGACAGCCTCGGAAAGGCCCGACCAGTAGGCAATAAATGCCAATGCCAGTGCTAGGATAAACATCCCTGTCATCTTAATATTTAACAACTTTGCGCTCCATCCGGTATATGTAATTCACATTCAAATCAGATTAACTTGAATCTTTGTAAAACGCTACTCAAACGCAGTAAAGTTATGATCTTGGCAGGGAAATTTTTAAGTAGCAATTCATTTTGCTTTTGTTCAAGCTGGGCCTGGAATGTTAATAATCTGGCAATAGCCGACATTGATAAATACCGTATTTCTGCACCATTAATAATAACGTCTTTACCACTCAATAATGCGGATTGCAGTACATTTTCAAACTCAATTGCCTGCCCTGTTTTAATGCTACCTTTAAATGTAACTGTGAATTTATCCTGTTGCGGTAACGTATCAGCAAAAACTTGGCCATTGCCAATATCTTCTTTTTTAACCAGTCGTCGAGAATAAACTGCCAAGGGCAACGTTTGTGTCACCAACATTTTTATAAACCTTAAGCCATCACCAAGATAGCGTTTGTATAATTTGGGTTCCTGTTTAATCCGCCATAACCACTCGAAACCGTAACGCTGCCACTTATCAGGCGCACGCTGCACATTACCCGCAACAAAATTAATGACCGCTCCCAGGTGACTGATTACCGGTGCATTCAACCTACTGCGATTATGCATAATCCACCGTTGACCTTTTTTCGCACCAAGTGCTACCACTATAAAGTCAGGCTCACAGTCATTAATGTGGTTAATAATATCTTCTGTGCTCATCTCTTCAATTGAAACAAAACCGGGATCATAAAACCCACAACTTTCCATACCTTGACTGGTTTTGTTCAATTCATGGTGAGCTTTTTCAGCGATGTCTGTTTCACCACCAAAGAAAAACACACGGATTTTATTCTCTCGTGGCTGAGCAGACAAATATGCAAATAGATCCGAGCCTGCAACACGTTCATATATAGGTAAATTAAGAAATTTGGCAACCCAGATTAAGGGCATCCCATCAGCAACGACCAAATCACTTTGTATCACCGAATTATAAAAATCCGGATCATCCTGGGCCATAACAGTAAAGTTAAGGTTCGGAGTAGAAAGAAAGCATGGAATTTGCCGGTCAATGGATTTGGAAATAATGTCAGCAGCATCGCTTAGTGACACAGCATCAAAAGGAAGTCCCATGAGGCAATATTGATTTTGATCAGCAGCTAGATGGAATTTTTCGCCAGATGAATTCATTGTGAATTTCTAATGTTAATTGATGACTGAATTAACTTTAAAAGCCTGGCGACGTTTTTATTCAATAAAAACTCATCTTCGACTCTTTGTTTACCCCCCGAAATAATCCGTAATCGCGTATCAGATGAATCCATTATCTGGACTATAGCTTTTGATAATTCGATATCATTTTCTGGAGGTACGGTTAATCCAGACAGGTTATTTATAACAAGCTCCGGAATACCTGAAAGTTCTGTCGAAATCACCGGCACTTCACAAAGCATGGCCTCCATCAGCACAACAGGTATCCCATCCATATCACCGTTACTATCTTTTTTGCATGGCAATACAAATACATCTAAACCACTAATAAATTTTGCAACCTGATCATGAGGCAAAGCGCCAACAAATTGAACGGATTCTTCGGTTAATGCAAGCGAAGCTACCTGATCTTTGAGTGCCATTTCCAACGGTCCGTTACCAGCAATTTTTAAACTAACCTTTCGTCCATCTTTAATTAACCCAGCAATAGCACTGATTAGTGTATCAATACCTTTCTTTTCAACCAGACGCCCAACGGTACCAATCGTAAAAATATCATTCTTTTGTGATGATTTAACGGGAGGTTGCCAACTTTGGTCTACCCCACAGCGAACAATTTTTATTTTATTGGAGTCCGCCTGAAAATTATCAAGAAACTGTTGATTAAAGTTTGAAATGGTGGCAAAAAAAGCAGATCGTTCAACTTTTTGTTTGAGTAACCACCCTCTTTCGAATAAATCATTGGCATGAGCCTGTACACTGAATTCGATACCGGCTATCGGGGCTGCGTACATCGCAATATCAGTAGGAATATGGGCAAAATGAACATGCAAATGCTGGATTCGGGCTTGTTTTAATTGTTTTGCCAGCGTTGCCGCATAAAAAAAGCGATAACCAAGACCAAAAGCAGAACGTGAAATCAGGCCTTGCCTAATCACATCGACTGAAAGTCTGCCTATTGCTTTCAGATAACCAACAGCATTCGTTGCTAACATGGCCAAGTTATCTAATAAAACCTGTCTTTTTGAAGTTTCATACAAATGAAAAACTTCATTTTTTAATTCTGAAAGTGATGTCTCTGCAGCAATGTGTATAGGCCTATGTACAGAAAAAGGCTTAACGTACACGCCCTGTTTGCCTAGCTCTAATATTTCGTTATAAACAAATGTAGCAGAGAGAGCAGGTATTTCTGGAGCCAAATAGGCAATTCGTAATACAGATTCAGCCTTATCAGGCATAATTCTGATTCCAAACACTGGCCTGTTGAGCATTCAATGCATCTGTCGCTTTGGTTTTGCCTTTCAATAAACATTGCCACTGATATTTATTGATAAAACTAACAAGTTTTTTATCTTCAAATCGTGGTTTGCGTTGCAGCATGCTTTTAACATACCCCCACCACATGGCAGCGCCTCCCAGAAAATACGGAGGATGCAACATCCTAAATACTGAAGAAGCGGTCATGTAGGTTAAACCTGTGCCCATAAAATATTGACCAAACCCATGCCGCATACGACCGGTAAAAATTCCTTGTTGACTCGACCCCATAGGTCGCAAATGAATAAACCGTAAGTCAGGCTCATCCCAACTCACTGCAATCCAGCCAAGTTGGCGACATTTATGACAGTCAATCCCATCCCACATGACCTGACGAACAAATCCACCAATCGCTTCAAAACAGGTACGTCGATAAAACTTGGTCATACCGACCGACATTTCGTCACCACATTTTTCGCTAATTAACTCGCCAGTTTTTTTATCCTTGAAATAGGCTTTACCACTGCAAGTCCCAATACGGGGGTTTTGTTGCATGCGCTGAATCAAAACTTCGAAGTATTTGGGTGGCAAGTCCAGATCCAGGTCAAACTTACAAACATAATCAAATTGAGAAACATCAACCTGATCGTAACCATGATAAAAAGCCTCAATAACACCGGGGCCTACACTACGATGACCACGATTTTCACGGGTAATAATTTTTATAAACGGATATTGTTCAGCATAATCAGCCAATATCTTCGGTGTTTCATCAGTAGAGCCATCATCAACAATTACCCATAAATTAGGCTGAACGGTCTGTTTCACCACACTATCCAGAGTGATACGCATGTATGCGGCTTCATTTCGACAAGGAGAAACCAAAAGATACGACATAAAGCTTTTCCTTACTCAGTGTTATTTATATTCGATAAGCTGGCTTCTAAGTCCAAGCTTTTTGTTTTTGACAAACTGCAGCATGCCTATCAATTGTGGCCATTTGCCAACGACATTGGACACAGCATAAGCAAAAGCCACTTTAACATCACTCAAACGACGGCGATATCGTAAAGTTAACCTGATAATCTGCAGTGGATAAACCAAAAAAAGCACAAGCATCCAAGACACTTTTATTGACATCACAATAATTGCCAAAGGCAGCAGAAAAGACCAGAAAAGAATGCTCAGGCACTCAGACTGTTTAAATTTTTCGGAGGACTTACCATGTAATGCATATCCCTCAGCATAAGCATGGCCAGCTCGTTGGTTGCGTTTCCACCACTGACTAAAGCGCGTCATTGCGGCATCATGCAAAGTCATTTCAGCATCTATCCGCATAATTTTCCAACCCAATTGACGCATTCTGCAACACATTTCGGGCTCTTCCCCGGCAATCAAACTATCTCGATAACCATCCACCGCTGTTAAAGCAGAAACACGAAATAAAGCATCGCCACCACAGGCTTTGGCTTCTCCGATCGGAGTGTCCCATTCAATATCACATAATTGGTTGTAGATAGTCGCTGTTGGATAACGTTCTCTTCGTCGACCACATACTGCGGCAAAATCCTGTTGTATTGATAAAAATTCAAAAGCTACATCTAACCAAGCGCGCTGCACTTCACAATCGCCATCTACAAACTGTACGTAATCCAGTTGTGGATTATATTCAAGTAAAGCCGTCAGACCTGCATTACGAGCCCTTGCGGCTGTAAAGGGTTTTGTCATATCCAGTTCAACAACCCTAACACTCATTTCCAGTGCCATTTGAACACTACCATCAGATGAACCAGAATCAACATATACAATATGTTCGATATCATCCCGCAAGGATGTTAAACATTGCTTCAGGCGAAGGCCTTCATTTCGGCCGATAACGACTGCCCCAATGTATGAATGGGCAGAAATCGGCTCAGACACTTGGTATATCCTTAGCCGTGGTACCAATAATTTTAGCGGGTATTCCAGCGACCACGGCATACGCGGGGACATCTTTAACAACAACTGCATTAGCGCCTATTAATGCATGTTCACCAATTGTAATAGCACCGATAATTTTGGCGCCTGCACCAATATCAACATGGCCTTCAATAACAGGAGCCAGACCATCTTTATGACTAATACCTATAGTAACCTGCTGATGAATAAGGCAATTCACTCCAATTTTTGACAAAGGATGAATAACAATTCCATTTGGATGTGGAATAGACAATCCTCCACCAATCTGGATATTAATGGGTATATCTGCTCCCGTTATCACTGACCAGAAACGGTAGCGAAGCACTGCCAGCTTTTTATTCAAATTGGCGAACAAACCTTTTTTGCTTAGGTTTCGCTGATAATCACGAATACTTTTTAATAATCTTCTTGCAGGCGACCAGTAGGTTTTTATACGCTCACGTTCCCAATCGGCGACTTCAGATGAGATCATGTCGAGGAACCCACTTTTTGTTTATTTAAAGACAATGAAGCATCAATACTTTGCGCTTTCTCTTTATAGTTTTGAAGGTTTAGCTCCACCCCCAGTACCCCCCCTAATGATGCCAAATCCTCATTAAATATTTGTGTCAGTTTTTGCGTATGTTGTTCATCTATTAGTGGACGACTTTTTAAAGTCAGTTTATTTTTCACCGCATCACGCAACTTTTGTGGAATAAAATGGCGTCGCATCCAGGCTAAAACAGGATTATTGACGACTAGTTCATAACCATTAAACCGCCGAAGTCGCTGACTTGAGACATTTTGCTCCGGTAGATCTTCATACCAAATAACTGGCTTGTTATAACCCAAAAACGTTGTCACCTTTTCCAGTTCATATTGCGGCCGAACCCTAAAAGCTTCAGAAAATACAATATGAATATTCTCTGCACCATATGCATCAATGAATGGTTCAAGCTGCATTGAATAACGGCTGTAATTAATAAGCTCATCAAATTCATCAATTGCCTGATTAATATCGGTTTTGATTACATTCTGAGACCACTGATGAATATAGTGTGAGATTAAACGTTCTATTGGATGGCGAATAACATAAATTAGTTTTAATGTAGGCAAATGGGCCTTCATTCGCTCTAAAGTCAGGGGGTAGTCAGGTAATTTTGTGTAGTGCGTACTTGATTCCCCACAAATATCATCTTTACTCGCCTCAGAGAAAAGGTTGCAATACCAACTCAAACCCAAATTATAGACGTGATCATCACTGAAATAATTTGGCTCTTTCGGGGTCGACATGAAAAAACCCGGCTGCAATGCCAGTTGCTCGTGCAAAGTGCTCGTGGCACTTTTCATCGCACCGATAATAATGAAATCAGGTTTTTTCATAGTTATCGGGATGAGTATAAGGTTTGACCGGTTCCAAGAAATTTATCCACGTATCACACCATTGTTTTTCAGCAATATTAGATTGGTACTTTCGGGAAATGATCGATCTGAAATAAGCAATTATCGCCCCCAGGGTCCAAAGTAAATTAGCTGCCAGCAATCCGCTGCGTCCGTATAAAAGGTAAAAGTAACGGGTACGGGATTCATAAAAGTATCTTGGCAAACGTTTACGTAATTTTGCTTGCGTCTTGAGAGGAGAGCTACCTCCACGAAGATGAACAACATGCGCATCAGGATTATTAAGGATCTTCCATCCAGCCTTAACTGCACGATAACTAAATTCAACATCCTCGTAATACATAAAAAACTCGTCATCCAATAACCCAATCTGCTCAATCACTTTTGCTTTTATCAATATGCATGCAAAACTTGTCCATTGATAAAAACCAGGTTTATTAATCACAGGTTGTGCAACAACAAACTTAGAAAAAATCTTCGTTATAATACTTGTACTGGATGCTTTTATTAATTCGCTGATTGGTGAATGAAACCGGAAACAACTCTCTTGAGGGGTAGCGTCCACCCCTTCTAATCTTGGACTTACCATTCCAATTGCAGAATTTCGTTCAGCGGCTTCTAAAAGCAACTTTATTGCTCCATCACGAACAATTGTATCGCTATTTAGTAATAAATAGTTCTTCGCTTGAACAGAACCTATTCCAATATTGTTGCCACCAGAAAATCCAGTGTTATGTCCTACATCAATTAATTTTACCCAACTTGCCGCATGATTTTCCTGTACCCAAATATTGAAGAGGTTTAAGGAATTATCTTTTGAACCATTATCAACAACAACGACCTGCATTGAATTAGCATCGATTTCAGTTTTCAATGATTCTAATACGGCTTTTACAAGCTCAGGAGTCTTGTAATTAATTATAACTACAGCAAGAGTCAGCAAACTAAATCCTTTATTTAATTACAGACCTGTCGATCTCATTCATTTCCTTACGTACAGTCATTGATTGATTGGTGAGATTAAACCAACGTGATATGCGTTCACGAATCACTAAAGCAAGACCATATCTTTTAATGGAAAATTGTAGCTTATAAAGCTTGTTTTGAACTTTCAAATAAGCTTTTTGAATTAATGAATTACTAAAATCTCCATAATTACTTGGTTCATATTTAAGACTTTCAAGAACATTACTCACCTTACTTTCAACCTGTTTCACTTCATTTTTTGTAAGTTTTCTTTTCCATTGATATATAAGATTTACATCAGGTTTTTCGTATGTTGAATTTTCATGGTAATTCAACATTGAATCTGCGTATGGCACATTACAAAATTCACAGATTTTTTCTAATATAGTTTGCGGATCGGAAATAAGATCTTCAAAGTAGATCTCGATATATTTATTTTCTGACAGCTTCGGTTTCAGCTTAGTCCAAGATCGCTCAGTCTCGATCCAATGATCAACACCATAATAAACATTGCCCGCCCAGCCCATACCTATACTTGATCTAGCAACATCACGCGGATCACGAATTAAATGAATGTACTTGGCAGTAGGAAACCATTTATGAATTTTGTGAAAATGCCTGTGGACATTTAAAGCCAAAACATTTCCTTGAGTTGATACTTGTTCAACAAAATTGGAAGTTACTTCAGAATATGTCTGCAACTCATCAGAAATAATTATTTTCTTTGAATTAAATATTCTATGATTTTGTAACCAATCATAATACTCTTTAAGTTCAGGTGGCTCGCCAGATTCATTAACTTTATCAAATAAAAAATCGAATTCCCCTGGATTATCGATGTTGGGGTGCGCATTCAGCATTAAATGCAGTAAAGATGTACCCGATCGCAGAGCTCCACATACAAATACCAAATGATTATCCACTAGACCGTATCTCCAGTTTAGCTCGGTTCGATTAGCTTGACGAACCGATAAGAGCTGATTCAAATTCTATAACTGAATTTTCCCAAGAACATTGTTTCGCAGATAAAAATGCATTCTCAGAAACAGTACCCCATTGTTTATTATCCATTTTTATTATCTCAATAATTGCTTTGGCAATTTTATCAGGTGAAAAATCGTCTAATAAATAACCATTTTTGGAATTAATCAGTGAAGTTGCTGCACCGGCAGGCGTGGCAATTACGGGGGTTCGACAGGCCATTGCCTCAAGAATTGGCAATCCAAACCCTTCATTACGACTTGTAAATAGCCATGCATCACATTTAGCGTAAAGTTCCTTAATCATTGATTGCTCAGGACATAGGTAAAAATCCGAATTGCCAGGTAAAGGACAGTTAACATTAGCTGGTTTAGAAGAAAAAACAATTATCTTCAGTTCAGGATAACTGTGCCTAACGATATCTATCGCCTTTACAGCTAAATCAGTACCTTTAAAGGCCCTATCTGAATACATAAAACCAATAGTTGGTGCAGTTTGTTTTGTTCTTATCGGCGCATAAAACTGGCTAGTATCAACCCCATTTAAAACTACCGCATCTACCAAGCAGTTTTCTAACTTCAATAGTGAATCTGCAATCCATTCTGAAACAACTATTTTCTTAAAGGGAAGTTTATAAGAACCTTTTACAATCTGCTTAGGTAACCAATCATGCATTTCATAATGCTGAATAAAATAAAATTTTTCTCCTTTATCTGGACTAAGATCTTTAATCCAGGCCGTTGTCATCCAGAAGGTAGCAATTATCACATCAGCATCGGGAACCAAATCATCAGTCAACTCATCATAAAAATCAATCATCAACATATCTGCTTTGCCATGATCAAAAAATGGACTTTTATTAATCTCTTCAGAATTAGACGATATGATTTTCTTATATAAATCCTTACATTTTCTAAAGAAAGTTTGCTTAACCGCACGCGGAGATTTAGGGTAGATAATGCTTATCTGATGACCTCGTTCGGCTAAAAGTTGAGCATAAATACCAACCACTCTTACTCCACCAGTAAGATTTAACTCTGGGAGAACAAAACTTACCCTCAATGTAATTCCTTTCTAAATGCTTAATAATTAATGCTACAGTTCGAAATTAAAAAAATAATTTTTTAATTTGACAAGAAATCTATTCCGGTAATGAATCCATATAACATTCCAAAGCCATAGTTTGAGGCAAATCCACATCATCAAAAGTAATAATTTGACCAGGCTCTACCTTTCTAATGACAGGTGTATTTTGCAATAAACATATAGGTACAGCTTTATTATGATTTTTAATCTCTAAAACATAACCACGTGTATCAAATCCACCTGCACCATGCAAGATTGTATCACCAGGATTTAATTGTCTTTTCGCTACAGCTCCTGCAGTTATAGTTGGAAATGAAGAGTTATTGATTAATATACCTTCGCCATTTATTACACGACGAAATGTATTTATTACTTCCAGATGTGGAATATGGAAAGGTCGTACAAAAATATATGCAGTTTTTTTTGTTGTTTTTAACCTGCTTAATGCCAAATATCCCGGAAGCAAATTCGCTTCTTCATGATCTGCTAAAATTAATACACCAGGCGGTGCACCATTACATAATAAATAATCACTCACTGGTGCCCCAAGAGCTTTAGCTGCATCAACCAAATAATCAAGGTCTTCTAACTTTTTAACCGTTGCGCCTATCATCCCTTCTTTTGCAATTGCTGCCTTTAATCCATTAGCCACAAGTGCCTGCTCTATCTGGAGTTTGGTACCATCTGTAAATGACGTAACCTGAGATAAGGTAAGGTTTTGTTTTTTTGCCCAGTATTCCATTTCCTCTTCTATTGGATTTGGATTCAGAAATCCTTTTAAATTTATATAAGCTAAAGGTTCACACCCCATCCCTTCAAGCTCTTGTTTTAGCCTTGCTAAACAACCAGGCTGATCACCGTCAGCTTCACTAATAGATACACCGCGCTTAATAAAATATGAAGCTGATGTCACTTGAAACTCAGCATCGATGGTAATAATTTTCTTATCTGTTTTAGCAACTTCAGAAATGACTCTGGTGGCATGTAAAACATCACCTGAACACTCAAGAATTAGATCAGATTCATCAATCAGCTCTTGAATGGATTGTGTATATAAATCTTGGGGCAGTTGGGGTAAGGCATTAAAATCAAGCTTTCTGCGAGTTAATATTTTTGATACCGCCATATCGCTGGATTTAAGTAGCATTCTTGCAACACCATACGCAATAAAGCCGGTACCAACGATACCAATCTTTGTTTTGGACTCCATCCCCTTTCCCCCAAGATTACAAAATTTGCATCATTGAGATACACTAACTCATTTACATCATTAATGGCTAGAGTAATTTACAACAAAGCAAAACTATTGCTTACTTTTTTGATAAAAACTAATAAAATTATCTCATAAAAAAAGAGCTGAAACATTATCAGAAGAAAAGACATATATATTTTAAGCAACAATTTACAGCTCGGGTTTTTAGAAGCTAATAACTCGATCATCTACGTAATTGCTTGGTGAAGAAAGATTAAATTATAAAGAGCATAAACTTAATCAAATAAAGGATAATCAATAAATTAAATCAACATCAAATACATATTCATAAAATAATCGAAATTATATTGGGTAAGTACTGATAAAAAATTAATCACGATTAGATATTAATAATAAATTTATAATATCAATAAAAAATACAATAATTAATATATAAAACAGCAGATAAAATAGCACTATTATATTTCTTAAAAAGTTAGAATTTAAGCTTAATTATATTTAAATTTGATAAAATTAATATTTTTAACGCTTCAAAAGTATATGTTTTCTTGAATAAGATTTTCAACGCATATTTCTTTGATGTTGAGTAGTTTTTGCCATTGAAAGCCCACCAAGCCCATTTAAGATACATATCATTAGTAGTTATTGGGTTTATGTTAGAATCATCAGCAAAATCTGGTCTTGGAACATTCCTTCTTTCACATGCAGCATAAACGGCTTTCATAGCATTGCTTTTTTGTTCTGCTCTAGCAGAATTCCCCATACTATCAGGATGCATTCTGTATAAAAAACATACTTCATTTATGTTTTCAAGCTTACCAATCTCTGCAAGCCTTAATAACATATCTAAATCCGGTGCTTGCTTAAATTCTTTTCTATAACCCGAAACCCTTATTAAAGCTTCTTTTCTAATCATTGCTGATGGATGAATTATCGCACCACCTCTACATGCCATATGCTCATTATCTATATTTTCATGACCGATAATTTGAAAAAGACAATTTATTCTATCCCCTTCAGGTCCAATGAGTTCAGAAAGAGTACCTACAGCTACATAATCTTGATTTTTATCTAAGAACTCGACTTCTTTCTCAAAACGATTAGGTAGACTAATATCATCTTGATCCATCATGGCAATATAAATGCCACAAGCTATTTCTACCCCCTCGTTAACTGTATCAGAATATCCCTTATTAGCTCTGCTTATAAGCTTTATTCTCTTATCCCTTCTTGCATATTCCTCGACAATAGCTTTAGAGTTATCAACTGAGCCATCATCAATAATTATAAATTCAAAATCGCTATACGTTTGACCTAAAATCGACTCAATAGCCTCTCTTAAATAGAGTGAACCATTATAAACAGGCATCACAACAGAAATTTTAGCATCCATTTTCATGTCCTTAGGCGGCATTAACATATATATCTTCAATAAAAGTAATTGAATTCATTAAAAATGTAAATATTTTATTCTTACCTAAACTGGTTGTAATACATCGGCATACAAGAAAATAGAGAACTTTCAGCCTTGATAAAAGGTTTAGTATATATATGCGAAGAACTTTTCGAAAAGGATTTTTTATAGGAAGTGTTTAAACAAAAATTAGAAGTAAATACTCTTAACACGCAATACCTAGACTTGAGGTAAAGAATTTAGAAGTTAAGCGAAATGAAGTCTCTTTACAGTACTCACACATGTTTAAAATAATTTAAAAAAGATAGAATTATTATTTTTATAGCTTCGATACTATATCCTCTTTTGAATAAAACTTTCATAGCATACTTCATTGAAGTTGAAAAGTTTTTCCCATTGAATGCCCACCAAGCCCATTTAAGATACATATCATTTTCAGTTATAGATTTTAAATTTGGCTTTGAGGTAAGCTTTGGCTTTACAATATTTCTTCTCTCACATGCTGCAAATACTGCTTTAAAAGCATTACTTTGTTGTTGTGCTCGAGCAGAATTTCCAGCGCTATCGGGATGAACTCTATGCAAAAAACAAACTTCGCTTATATTTTCTAACTTACCAATCTCAGCGAGTCTTAGAAACATGTCAAAATCCGCTGCTTGATTATACTCCTTCTTATAACCAGAAATTTTCATCAAGGATTCTTTTCTAATCATTACTGATGAATGCATTATTGCCCCCCCCTTACCTTTCATATGTTCATTATCTATATTCTCATGTCCAGTAATTTGGAAAAGACAACTGATTCGATCACCCTCTGGGCCAATTAACTCAGGGAAAGTACCGACTGCAACGTAATCTGGATTCTTATCTAAAAAATTTACCTGATTTTCAAACCGATTAGATAGACTAATATCATCTTGATCCATAATAGCTATATACTTACCACTTGCGATTGTAACGCCTTCATTAAGGGTTTCAGCAATACCTTTATTTGGTCTACTTATTAATTTAATTCTTTTATCATTTTGTGCATATTCTTTAATAATTTCGCTAGAGTTATCAATTGAACCATCGTCTATAATGATAAATTCATAATTCTTATAAGTTTGATTTAAAATCGATTCGACAGCTTCTCTTAAATAAGTTGAGCCGTTATAGACAGTCATCACAACAGAAATTCTTGCCTCCATTTGTAATTCCTTATAAAAAATTTAATTTAATAAAGTATGAAACCCCAAATATTATTGAAATAATTGGCAAAGAAAATATTTCCTTTTTCACATCGAGTAATTTTTCTTTATACATCATGTAAGATGTGGTTGGTATCGCAACTAAAGAATTTAATGCAATAGCATAAATAGCCCCTTTAATTCCAAAAATTTTATAGGCTAATGGCATTGAAATAAATAAAAACACCGTTGATAGAAAAATTAATATTGCATTACTTTTTGAGTTTCCTCTAGCCATAATGCATGATCCAGCGAGGTTATAGCCTAAAAAAATTATGGAGATTGATAAGATTTGAAGCATCCACCCTGCTTCAACATATCTTGAATCGTATAAAATATTAATTATTAAATCGCTTGAGATATACATTATCCCGCCAACGATAAATGCCACTATATCTACTCGCAACCGTAGTCGATAGTATATTGATTTTAATTGTTGGGGTTTTTCCCTCGATATTTCACTTAACATAGGATAAAAAACAGAGTTTACAAGTTGCTTTAAGGTGCTTTGCATAGCCATTGATAAAAAAAACGCAATACTATAAATACCCAGCATTTCCGATGTTACCCAAGCACCAAGAAACAATCTATCACCCTGCGATAATAAAAAACCTAGAATTGAACCCAAAAAAATCCATTTACCGAAATGTATAATCTCCCATAAATGATTTTTATCCAGCTTGAATTTACACTGTTCGCCTAAGCTTCTATGGTGTGACAATAGCATTTTAATGAGGGAGGTCACTAATCCCGCCAAAACTAATACCCATATTTCACGCCAGAACCAGGCCACTGAAACCATAACAATCAAACCAATTGTCTGACTGAACAGCTCAATTGTTATGACCTTACTTACCATTAGTTTTCTGTTAAGCACGAAAAGATTAACAGAATTAAAACCAGCCAATACTGCAGTAAATGACATAACGGCAAGAACGTATGGCAATACCGGATCTGCATAAACTGAATTATCAGGAAAAAAATTATTTTGCTGGGCTGCACCCAAAGCAAAACTAATTAGTAGCGCAAACAAGAAAATAATCAAACCGCGGATAATCTGCACACTCCAAGCAGTATTCAAGAAGCCCTGCTCTTCTCCCTTTTTGCTTTGAACTATGTTTTGTTGTAACCCAACATCAGAAAACATCGCGATCCCCATTATAAAAACAGTGACCAGCGCCATTACCCCAAACATATCTGGAACCAATAATCGTGTCATGATCAAATTACTGGCTAAGCGGAGAATTTGTGACGTCATATGCCCTGCAAATACCCATGAAGTAGATGCTGAAACACGCTTTTTTAGTGATAAATTTTGCATGGTAGCTTATCAGTTTGTTTGTTAAGATGAAGTTTTGAAAAATACTGTGGAATCATGCCTGAATACATTCAAACGCTCATAGTTATAACGGTTCTCACGGTAATTACATACAGTCTGATGAATAAAGCACTGGCTGGTAATTTCGATATTAAGCACCTTAAACAGTGGCAATTCTCATGGTTTTTAATGCTGTACGGTGCGATTTTACTTAAAAACTTATGGTTTATTGCAGCAGCGGTTTTCATTGTTGCGAATGTAAAAATACCAGTTAAATCCGTACAACGTGTTTATTTTTATCTGGCATTAATATGCACGTTACCACTTATCAGTGTTCAGATACCTGGTTTTGCGGGAATTAAGAATCTTTTTCCATTAAGTTATACAAACTTGATGATTATGAGTTTATTGCTACCATTATTCTTCAATTTAAAATCACCACAAAAATTATTTTCCATTCCTACTGATAAATTCATATTTTCATTTATTGTTTTACTATCATTATTGCAATTCAGGGATAACACTATAACCAATGCAGGTCGTGAATCCTTTCTATTATTTATTGATATTTTTGTTCCTTATTTCGTTATTACAAGATTAATTAATACACCTGAACGTCTTAAAATGGCGCTTACCGCGTTGTTTATTGGCATAATTCCATTTGCAGCACTTGGAGTTTTTGAAGTCATTACTAATTGGTTAGTATACATTCCGATGATGAGAATGCTGGATGATACAACAGCTAATCTATACAGAGATATCCGAGGCGGTGGCGTCAGAGCTTCTCTATTGATGGGACCTATTGTAGTTGGTTATACCATGATTTATGCAGGCGCCCTATTACTATACTTGCAACACTTTATAAAAAATAGAAGATTAGTTTTTATTGCTTTCAGTATTATTTTTCTTTGTTTACTTGCATCAAAGTCAAGAGGTCCATGGATAGGTTTCGCTCTAATGATAATGATGTTTCTGTGGACGGGTAGGGATGGATTCAGCAAGCTTGTTAAATACGGTATTTTAGGAGTATTACTATTAATATTAGCAAGCCTAACACCTGCTGGTAGTAAATACGTTGGTCTTCTGCCATTTATAGGTGACGAAAGAACTGATACTTTTGATTACCGAGTGCGACTTATTGAAAATTCAGAGATTCTTTTTAAGAAAAACCCTTTATTTGGTGATATTAATTTTAGAAGCACCCCTGAAATGGAATCTTTACGCCAAGGTCAAGGCATAATCGACGTCGTCAATACCTATATTGGGATATTATTGCCTTATGGACTTATAGCTTTATCTCTATTTGTTGGCGTATTTTTGTTTCTGATGTTTCGGTGCCGAAAAATCATTAAAAGACCTGATATTGATATAGAATCGAAATTGATGGGAAGAATTTTTATCAGCTGCATTGCTGGTGTAATGTTTACAATATTCACTGTGAGTTCTATCAGCTATATACCAACATTCTATTGGGTACTTATTGCATTGTCCTCTGCTTATATTAATATCAATAAAACTGCTAAAGTTGGATTAAATCATGAATTATCATAGAAGAAAGGTTCTTAAAGTTGGTTTGGTCAGTTTGATTGGAATAAGTTTATTAAATACCAAAACTTTTTCTTTTTTTAAAAAAGATGATATCGCTTTAAAGACCATTGGTAAAAATAGTTATCTTGTTGATGGTTGGGTTATTTCAAAAAATGATCTTAATAAAAGAGAGTTTTCATGATTATTGATTTTAATAACGATTCTCATAAAAATACCAACGAATATGACTACTGTATCTCTGGTGCTGGAGCTGCAGGCATAGCATTGGCTCTTAGACTTGCTGAAAGCGGTAAACGAGTAGCACTTTTTGAAGGTGGAGATAGAGAATACTCACAAGTCTCACAAGATATTTATAAAGGTAAGGTTACAGAACAAAATCCATATTGGCTGGATTTGTATAGACTGCGTTTTCTAGGCGGCACTACTAACCATTGGGCTGGAAGATGCAGGCCGTTTGTGGAATATGACTTCGAAGAGAAACAAATTAATGATCTCCCTGGCTGGCCAATTAGCTTCGAAGAAATGAATCGTTTCCTACCCCAAGCAAAGTCAATATTAGAATTAGAAGAAATTGACACATTTAAGATTGTTGAAAATACACATATCGAAAGTGAGTATTTTGAGCCCGATGTGTCTGCAAGCAGTTCGATAAGGTTTCGTGACAGATTTTCTGAAGAGCTTGAGCGGCATTCAAACGTTGATTTATATTTAAATGCCAATTTGGTAGATATCCAACTCGAAGAAGATCTATCTACAATTAAACACTTTGTTATACAAAACTATAACCAGAAAAAACAAAGCTTCACTGCTCCCCATTACATAATAGCCATGGGTGCAATTGAAAACGCGAGGATTTTATTAAATTGTGACTCGCAGATATCTTCAGGAATCGGCAATCAAACTAATATGGTTGGTAAATGCTTTATGGAGCATTTAAATATTCGGTTAGGTGAGTTTGTATCTAACAAGGCCAGTTGGGGTGAATCACAGTCAATGCAGTTTATGACCACACCTAAACTAGCAAAAGAAATGAATACAGGCCTTAGCAATATCACCTTTGGTACTGTTAGACAAATAAAGGCTTATGGTCGAACAGCTGAAATAAAAGCATTATTTAATAAGCTTTCATGTCAATTGGGGGTTTCTGAACATTTACAGTTTTTGTATGAACACGACTGTATCGGTGAGGGTGTCATATCAACGTTATGTGAACAATTTCCATTCAAAGACAGCAAGTTAGCTTTAATAGATGAGAAAGATAGTTTTGGGCTAAGAAGAGTGGAGTTAGATTGGCACTTAAGTCAAAACGATATTGATTCTATTCGTAATATGAGTATAGCTATTGCTGAGGAGTTTGCTGAAAACAATTTAGGCCGCGTTAAATTGAGCTCATTTATAACAGATTCTTCACAAAAAATAGAAATTTCAGGTCATGCTCATCAAATGGGCACTACACGAATGTCAGCCTCTGAAGAATTTGGTGTAGTCGATGTAAATTGTAAAGTACATCAAACCAATAATCTGTATATAGCTGGCAGTAGTGTATTTTCAACGGGTGGGGCAGTTAACCCTACAATGCCGCTTTTACAGTTGACTTACAGATTAGCTGAACATCTGACTTCAATTAGTTAGTACGTTCATCCCTGAAAAACTAAAGCTACTTTTCAGATGAAATGAACTTTAAAGCAATTTTTGCTGGAATATATACCCGCCAAGTACTTCCCCAATAATATGGCAACCTAATGGTGTAAAGTGTCCATGGGATTTTTCATGATATATAAGGTTGCCAGCTTCAGCTGATTTTTGAAGCTCGACCAGCGGACTGACAACTTTAAACTCATCACGTAAAAATTCATTCAAACTGGGTTGAAAATCAACTCGCGTTTTTCTTGTTGGTATTTCAAGAATTAACAAATTCGCTTGATTATTATTAGCAACTTTTTTAATTTCTTTTAACAGTAATAATGATAAAACTTCTTTTCGGGAAGGCTGTTTTCTCTCAACTTCTTTAGCAACTTCAACTGTGGCCTGTGGCTTTTCAGGCGGGTCATTACGTTTTACAAGCAACTCTTTAATGGTAGCTGCAGCCCACCCCCTGAACCAATTATAAAAATGGCTTTCACCAGCCAACCAGCGATAAAAACTAAACTGATATAGAAATTCACGGATTTCAATACCTGGTAGATAAGTTTCACTGTTGCGAACGAGTTGATTATTCTCAACTTTAAACAAGTTAGACCGAATATTATCATCTGGATCCGTATCATGCCAGGTTACCAGAACTAAATCTGGTTGATACTTAATACCTTCGTTCTGCAACATTAATAACTGTTCTGCAGTACCATAGCCAGAAACCGATAAGTTAATAATCTCGACATCCTGACCAAGAATGCCCACTAATTCTCGTCTCATAACCTGGGTGAAAGTGTCTTCTAATTCGACTTCATAGCCCATTCCAAATGAATCGCCCAGGACAACGATTCTTTTCGTTCCCTCAGGCTTTTCATACGGATATTCAACATCTGAACGTATGCCTTTCGAATTTGTACGCATGATCACTTCAAAATCAGGTGATTGATGTTTATACACCTGATTTGGCATATTGACTCGAATACCGAAATCACCTGCTTCAACATAGCGAGGCAAAATGGGTTGCGGTTCAAATACACGCATAAAAGCTTCAGCCGCAACAAATATCCAAATAAATATAAAAATATATTTAAAAAAGATTTTCATATAATTAAAAGGCAAAATAGATAAACTCCTGCCCGCCTGATGCGGCTAGGACCAGCAATGCCATAATAATGTAAACCCATATATTAAGTCTGATAAACCAATGCCAGTTCTGCATGGGGGTTAAATTATTAGCTTTGTATTGAAAAACCTGGAAGATTATCAAAAACCAGGAATAAAAGAGCAGTGTTTTTAATAGTTCCCATGTCTGGGGTGTGGTGAGAGGATTAAAAATAATTCCTTCCAGATAGCTGATAATCGTTGCTGGACTGTCAGCCCGGAAGATTAACCAACCAATACAGGTTAACTGGAAAAAGAAAATTATCATTAATATTTTTTTCCATTGTGGATAATTCCCGCTCATTTCAGCATCAATTCCTAATGCCCTATATATTGCGAGTAAAGCTCCCTGATAAAAGCCCCAGATTACAAAAGTCCAAGCAGCTCCATGCCATAAGCCTCCTAAGATCATTGTTAACATCAAATTTCTGTATGTCAGGAGTGAACCTCGACGGTTTCCCCCTAATGGAATATAGAGATAGTCTCGTAGCCAGGTAGAAAGACTAATGTGCCAACGTCGCCAGAAACTGGATGGATCAGTTGCAAAATATGGTAGGCGGAAATTAACCATCAGGTTAAAGCCAAATAATTTCGCTGTTCCCCTGGCTATATCGGTGTAACCAGAAAAGTCACAATATATTTGTAAAGCAAATGCATATAAAACAATTACCAGGCTTAAACTGTCGGTCGGTGGTATAGCCCCTGCTGATCCTCCTGATGCATAGTATTCAAATGTTGGATTAACAATCTTTGCCAGGTTATCCGCAATAACCAGTTTCTTGAATAACCCCCAAAATATCAGCCAGATGCCCTCTCTAATATCAGACCACTCAGGGGTTGGCCGGGTTTGCTGAAACTGGGGTAAAAGAAGTTTCCCTCTCTCAATAGGACCTGCAACAAGTTGAGGAAAGAAAGAAACATACGCTGCAAACTCGGTTAGTTTTTTGGACGCTTTTATCTCACCCCGATATACATCAATGGAGTAACTCATCGTCTGGAACGTATAAAAAGAAATACCAACCGGTAAAATAATGTCTAAAGTGAATGCCCCTGGGGTATAACCAAACAGAGATTCCGACATTACAACAAAGCTATCAGCAAAAAAGTTAAAATATTTAAAAAAGCCAAGTATTGCTAAATTTGTAGCAATACTTATAAATAAAAATACTTTCTTTTTATTATGTTGGATAAATCCAGAAAGTTGAGAATAGAGAATATTAGCTGCAACAACGACTACTAAAGTTGCTATAAAAACCTGCCACCCAAGGGAACTGGCTAACAAGTTTGACCAGTCAATAGTGAGCCTGAGAATATTTAAATCAAAATTGATTGCATCATACTGAATAACCAGGAATATCAGTGCTGAGACAAGCAAAGATGATGAAACTTTTAATCTATCTTTTTTAGATATTTCACCCTCGTCAATCATCTGAGCCATGCAATAATCGACTGCAGTAGATAAGACGATTAAAAACAGGAAACGAACGTCCCAATAACCATAGAAAAAGTAACTTGAAATAACAATCAGTGCATTTTGAGCAAATAATTGTCTTTTAAGAACCCAGTAGGCAATTAAGACAATAAATAAAAATATTGCAAAATCAAATGATGTAAATAACAAAGGGCTTATTCATCCATAAATTTATTTGAAAGTATCTTTTAACATATTATTTAATATGCCATAACCTGTTTCATTCAGGTGTAGTGTATCAAGAGAAAACTCTTTATTCGTTTTCAAGCCGTTAGTTAATTTCTTAGTAGGGTCCAATATATAAACGCCATCATTATCTATTGTTTTTATCCAGTTATTAACAATAGCAACAGAGGTATCAATTTCATCTGACCATAAAAAAATCCAGCCACCTCGGGGAGAAGATGCTGGGATTACGGTCATTAAATATACATCAATATCATGCGCTAGCAATGTTTCAATTATATTCTGGAGATTATTCTGAACAGTTTTGATGATTCTATCGCGCTTGGCAGGCGAAAAAGCTATTGCCTTAAGATCATTTATACCTAATTGGAGAACAACAGCATCGGCATTAATGGCCAATATATCATTCTCAACCCTTAGCCTGGCCTGCCCGGTCGTTTGTCCACCAATACCACGATTAATAAATTCAAGGCCATCAATGTGTGGTATTTCATCCCACATTTGTATGCGTGAATCACCAAACAGAATTATTCGATAGGCGGTTGAGTTGATACTGTCAGTTTTTAATTTCAAATTATCTGCTTGGTAAAAACTTTGCTGTGAAGGGTCCAATCTCACTTCAAGCATTTGAGTATAAATACTGTGAGAAATCTTCAGCAATATGAGACTTATCAGAAATAAAAAACCACTGATAATCACAAAGAAGCGTTTAGATACTGGCAATTTACTAAACATCCTACCCACGAAATTTAAATCCTCAGATGATTCTAACTTATAGTTTAAATAATATCAGTCAGAAGACAAAAAAAAGCCCGGTAAACCGGGCTTTTGGAGTGAAGATGGTAGATTAGCGTATTAAACATTTTCCACGAGCAAATACTCTGCATTCTGACTCACTCACATTACTATAGTCATTCTGCATAGACTCAATAAGATTATCTACCGTAAAGTTATTGCTGCTAGACGTTGGCCGTGGGCTAGCCCAGGATGGACGTTCAAAGCTAACAACTGTTTCAGGTTCATTTACAACAGGTTGTTCAACAGGAACCTCTGGAGTATTTTCAACTACTTCAGTTTCAGGCTCTGTTACAACTGGTTGCTCTTCTACTGGTGCTTCAGGTGTGTTTTCTACAACTTCTGTTTCAGGTTCTGGCTCAGTTACTACTGGTTCTTCTACAGGGACTTCAGGAGTATTTTCTACTACTTCAGTTTCAGGTTCAGGTTCAGTTACAACTGGTTCTTCTACAGGGACTTCAGGTGTGTTTTCAACTACCTCCGTTTCGGGAAGAGTCTGATCGATTACAGATACGTCGTTATGAGTTTTACATTGATTTGAAGAAATATTCAAACTTGTATTAATCCCTTCTAAACCAATACATTGAGTATTTACTCCCGTTTTAAGGATGCTGATGTCATTATTAAGAATTTTGACCGGATAAACGTCTTTAACATTTATTCCAGTAGAACGGTCATGATTGAGAGCAATCTTATTCCCAGAAATTGTTATGTTTTGGGATTTCAAGCTATCTTCAGGTTTGGAAGGAATAGCAATACCTGTTCTTAAAACATCGCCTTCATCAATGATCATGTTATCACTAATTACGGCGTCTTTGCATGATGAACAACCTATTCCAATGTTACCCACATTTAAAAGTGTGTTTTTGTGAATTTTAAGTCCTACAAAAGATTCATCCATTTCATTGCCTGGATCAATACCTATACCCCAGCAATATTGTGTTACTTTGCCTAAATCTTCTTTAATTGTATTATTTTCAATTGTCAGATTTCTGACAATTCCATGGACTACTAATGAAACACCCTCACATTTACCATTAATAATAGTGGATCTATACAGGGTGTTATTTCTGATAAGGATATTTTTAACACTTATACTTTCATCCTTACTTGCACTACTAATATAAATATTATGGTCAAGAATTCGTCTGCCAAAGCCATTATTTTCGAAATGGTTGTTTTCAATGACACAGTCGTTACAACCACCTTGAAACCCCTGAGATTTGTTATTAATTATTGTAGAGTTTCTCAAAATCAATCTGTCAGTTTGTCTATTTGAACCGGAACCAGGCGCTGCCTTATTACCTCCCCGCGAACTAACACCAACTCGATAGCCTTCTACATGAACATTTTCAATTAAAATATCATTGACATCATTGTAAAAAGATATTCCGTACCCCTTACCATCTGTCTGAGCAACAAGCATGACATTTTTTACATGATAACCTCCATCAGGTCTAGAATCGCTACCATTTTGGAAATTAAACCCTGTTTCTACTCTGTCAATTATCAAAGGTCTTTCAAGGTTTGAGTTGCCGTAATCGCCAATTGTGCAAACTTTGTCTGCAGAACAGTTAAAATTAGCGAGGCGTTTCTTTTGTGTAGCAATGAATTTACCGCCACGACAAAAAAGCACACTGCCACCAGCATTCATTTTGTTGAACGTGTCCATAGCTTTTTCATAGCTTTTGAATGGTTTCGCTTCAGTACGACCGTCGTTACTGTCATTGCCGTTATCGCAAACGTAGTAGTTCTGTGCTTGTGCAGTGGCACTGAGTGTGCCTAGAAGAAATATTCCAAGTAATACAAATGACTTTCTCATGTCATCTCCCCCCAATTAGTTAATAGATGATTGCGTGAATGATGATATGCACAATAATGTTTCGGAAAGGTGATTAGATTCACATATTTATTTTCATTTGACATGGCATTCATCATTGTGTGAAACAGACCGCAATTATCTTCGCTAATAATTGCTGAGAGACTTCGAAAAAGCCAACAGAAGATTGATTCTAATATGATTTTGCTATAAAAAAAAGCCCAGCGTTGCCGCCGGGCTAAAAATCCCCTGGGGGGCAGAGGATTTTTTAAACAATACAAATGACAGACGCCATCCCCCACCATCAATACATCACAACTGTATTGATTGTGATTCTATTTCTTTGGCTCTGAATTCAATGTGAGATAAATCACAGTTTATAGTGATTCTGATCTTAATTTAGTTGTATGTTGTGTTGCTCGAGTAACCAGCTTTTAACGCGCTTAACATCTGGGTTATCTGACATTTCAGTTTTAACAATGCGGGAAGCTTTTTTGTCGCGCATCATTTCCTGAATGAGTGCAACATCAATTTCGAGTTTGTTATCTGCGAAAGCGTAGACTAGCGCAAAATCACATAAGTTATTTATACGTCTGGGGATACCTTCGCTATAACAGTAAATAACCGCACAGGCTTCATTAGAAAAAATCTTTTGCTTGGCACCTGCAACTCGCAGTCGGTATTCAATATAGTTTTGTGTTTCAGGAAAATTTAATGCTTTTAAATGAAATTCAACGCCGATTCGTTGTGCAAACTGAACCAGTTCTGGCTGATTAAGCTTATCAATAAGTTCGGGTTGTCCGGTCAATACCAGTTGAAGAAAAATATCCGAGTCTATGTTTACATTAGATAGCAGTCGTAATTCTTCCAATGCCTGCACAGTCAGGTTTTGTGCTTCATCAACAATCAAAACAACTCTTTTACCTTGTGCATGCTGCTCTACAACAAAGTTAATGTAGTCACGATAACGTCCAGAATTATCTGTAGCCGTTGATTCAATTTCGAGTGAATCAAGCACCCAGGTCATTAATTCTCCAAATGATTCATGTGTGTTATTAATCAGCCCAATAACACAATCACCTTCAATTTTGGATAATAATGCTCGAATAAGGGTGGTTTTACCCGCTCCAATTTCTCCCGTCACTACCGTAAAGCCCGCATGGCTCATCAGCCCGTATTCCAGCATAGTCAGGGCTTTTTTATGATTTGGACTCAGGTAAAGAAAGCGAGGATCTGGAACCAGGTTAAACGGCTTGTGGGTTAATCCAAAGTGTTCTGTATACATAAATTAATAATTTTGGTGTTCTGGTGCACGCGAACACTTATTGACAACTGTTCCCATCAGGTTATTACCTTCAAGCATTTGCAAGACTCTTACAATATTTGTTTCAGGATTTTTGCCATCTTCCAGCACCAGAATCGTGCTATCAAAGTAATTACTCGCCAAAAGAACGTCATCAGTTTGAAGTACAGGCGGTACATCAAAAATAATTACCCTGGAATCGTATTGTGATTTTATATCTGAAACTAGACTTGCCATCTTAGGGCTGGATAAAAGCTCAGCTGAGTCCTCTACGCGACCTAAACCAGGCAATATAACCAGGCGTTTGATACCGGGATTAATTAATACTTCGGATAATGGATAATCACCAGACAAATAATCTTTCAAGCCAATTTTGACATCCAGGCCAAAATATTTAGCAATACTCGGATTTCGGAGGTCCATGTCGACCAATAAAACGGTTTGGTTTAATTCCATGGCGATTGCAATGGCAAGATTGGCCGCAACAACAGATTTACCCTCCCCCTCAGTTGGAGAGGTGATGGCGAGTGATTGCCAGTTATTGCCACGCATTTTTTTCAGAACCTGCGTACGTAACATTCTAAATACTGCAGATTGAGGGTTATTGTAAAAACCAGCGATTAATCTTTTTCGGTCTAACTGCTCGTTCGAAACATTAACTACTTTTGTTTGGGAGTATTCAATTGAATCAATCGGTGCTATTAACGGATCTACTGACTTATTTTTCGAACCAGTATCAGAAGTATCTTGTTCAGGAGCTGTTACTTCTGGCTTTCTCGCAGCTTCTGCATGTCTTTGTTTCGCCTTATCAAGGGCTTTTTGGATTCTATCCATATAATTTACTTACCAAAAATTGAGTAATATTTTTAAAGTACATTGAGTTTGTTCATGACTTTAAACCATAGCACTTCCAAATTCATAATGTAGTAATGAATTGCTGCTATGCCGGCAATAACCATTAAAATGAACACTATTAATATCCGAATTCTGTTTACTCTTTTTCTCCGTTTGTCATGTTCAGTGGCTATCACTGGAATCACAACAAGGGGGGTTTTACCAACTAATTGACTAATTTGGGCATAACCCCGAACACCTCCGAAAAGAAGCTCAAGCAGAATAGCCAGCCCTGCTCCAGCACCCAAAGAACCGACAAAAGCCATTGCCATCAGTTTTGGACGGTCTGGTTTTTCTGGTTTTGCAGATACTCGGGGTGGTTCAATTAAGACGAAACTCTCACCTTTGCTTTCTGACTCGAGCGTTTGGGCAAGTTCGGCTTCTAACTGTTTAGCACGTAACTCGCGATATTGATTAAGCTTATTCTCGTGATCACGAGTCAGATCAAGATATGCACGTTGCACCTGATTGGTTTTGTAAACACGTTGTTCATATTCAGCGAGTTTGTTTCTTAACTCCTGTTGCCGTTGGCGCATGCGACCCACTTCCCGTCTGGATGCATCTATTTTAGCTGCGACCTCTATATATACCGGGTTAGAGGAGATACCTTGTTGCTGACCTCCAGTTGATTCATTAGCAACATCTGGTGGCAAATCCTGCAACATCCTCTCTATCCGCGACACTTCGGCTTCAGCTGCTTTCATATCTGGATGCTCAGAAGAATAGCGCTGTTTTAAATTCTGTAAGTTAGATTTAGCGGCGGTTAATTGACTCTCAAGTTCCGATCTTGGCGATCCAACCACACCGAGTTCAGCTTCAAGCGCATCAATTTGTCGTTTAGTTCGTTGCAAATCAGGATGGTTGGCTGAGTATCGACTCTGCATACTGCGATATTCTGATTTAAGCTCCTGCAGTTCAATTTCGGCTGTGGATGGTTGACCTGGTTCAGCTGCATTTAAACCAACAGTATCTCTTGGAACCATAGACAATTGAATCCCCATGGTACTGATTTGATCATTCATCACCATGATTTGGTTTTCAATTGAGGATATTTCCTGTTGGATTGACTGCACCATGGCTAAATTGTAGTCCAATAAATCCGGTAAACTATCGCTGTATTGATCTCTAAACTCTGCAATTTCTGTTTCGGTTTTTTGAACTTCCTTTTGCATTCGGTCACCCTCCAGTTTTAAAAAACTGGTGGTTTCTTCTGCTCTTGCGGTTCGAACACGCACATTTTCACTTAAAAACTCTGTCACGATTTCATCAGTGACTTGTTTTGCCTTTTCAGCAGACTCATCAATAAACCAGACTCTGAATGCAATACTAGCTTGCTTGGCTCGACCACTTGCAGGGTCAGTCACATTTGCCTGCACGATTTCTACTCCGATATTTTGTTTAAATCTATCAACAATATCAGAAGTACTTGCGTTGTTATTGCGCTGCTGTGTATAGAGATTATGTTTCTCAATAATCGGAATGATTCGGTTGGTTGTCATCAAACGCTGCCGTATCAATTCAATACGCTGATCGGCATAGCTGGTGATCGTCGTCCTGACAAGATCATCCGGTATATCTTGTGACTCGATTAGAATCACACCCTGTGATTTATAAATTGCCGGCATAGCCATCACAATGTATGCCGAAACTGTCATTAAGATAATAGCCGGGATAATTACCCAGTACTTTCGGCGCCACAGGATATCCAGGTAATCACCGATACCCTTCGTTTGTTCTTCTTCCATCTAACTCTCTATTGTTATTTATAGATTTATCTAGCGCGAATAAAGCAGGCCGCCCCAATCATAGTTAAGCGTTACAAACACCATATTACTTTCTGCATCCTGAACGGTATCACCCTCTTGTTTGCGGAATAGATATCCCATATTCAGTGCAATATTTTCTTCAAATTGCCATCTTAGACTAGGTGAAAACGTCATATACTCACGATCAGTATTATCAAAGTCACTCGCTGCAGTAGTTTCCTGATACGATGCACGAAGGCCAAAGTTCAATTGATCAGCAATGCGACGTTGCCAATCAACAGTAATGCTTTCCTGTTCGTTTACCACGCCTTCACCGGATGGATTAAGTGCCTTTGCTATTTCAACTGAAACATTATTCAAATCACCCTCGTAAATTGCCGATAATGAATAAAGCATCCCTGAACTGGTATCTTTAAAAGTTGGTCCATTAATAATGGTATTTTCACTATCAAGTGTATTGTAACCAACTTGCCCGGCTAAGGACCAAAGTTCTGATAAACGATAGGTACTGGTAACATTTAAATTATAAGCTTCATATTCAGAAGTTCGATTTACTGCTTCCGCCTCATAGTCAATATAAGTTAACGCAAGACCAGCTGTAAGCCGTTCTGTAAAAACTCTTCTCCAACCACCAGTCATAACGTAAGTATCGTTATCAAGAAACTGATCTTCATCGTAACTTCGTTCCTGATAACTCAGGTTGGTATAAATAAAATCTCTCGCGGTAAGTTGATACTGATAACGAGGCGCTATTGAACGAGTGGTTACTGTCGCATCTGAAGCAAAGTCTCCGGTATCTTCTTCTGCGATAGTACGTTGTGCACGTTCTGAATATTGTGCATCTAAACCAAATTCACTTCGTTCATGCGTAGCACTACTTGAAAACAGAACAAATGGATCCTGGCGATCTAACTCACTCAGACTGGTAAACTTTTCGATCCGATATCCGGCATCAAGACCCAAGAATGTATCTTCAGTTGTTCTTGAAAGAAATAGCGTCGGTGTGATTTCAGTACTGAAGCTGCCTTCCTTATCCTCACGAAGCTCAACGTTATCGTCATATTTCAATGTTGGGGAAAAATCAGCATCAACAAGATATTCTGCGCCCATTACTGAACTTGAAAGCAAAATAAATGACGGGATAATGCCGTAAGTTAGATTCTTGTATTGCATGCTGACCTCCTCCAATGAGTATTTATTCAAGGAACAATCATAATATCACCACTTTCCAGCATGATATTCGATTCAAGTGATCTACCTTGTTTGATGCGAGCGTAATATACAGGAATGGTCCGTTGTTCTGTGCCTTCACGACGCAGAACAATAATGTCATTTTCTTTTGCAAACTGCGCCAAGCCTCCAGCGAGACTTAAAGCCTGCATGGCATCAAGTGGTTGACTCATTGCAAATGAACCTGGCGTAACGACTTTGCCCAGAATATGGATAGTGTTACCGCCAACAACATCTACGGTTACGGTTACAACTGGATCAGAAATGTAGTTGGATAATTTTTCCCGAATTTCATTTTCGACCTGAAAAACCGTCTTGTCTTTCGCCATTAATTGGCCAGCAAGCGGAAATGAAATTGTCCCATCGGGTAAGATGACAACTTCTTTTTTTAATGCGTCTTCATTCCAAACAGAAATACTCAGTCTGTCACCAGCATTTAAGGTGTAATCTGCATCGACTGCAAATGCAGTTCCGAACATAAAGCTGGTCATTAGAAACACTACACTGAACAATTTTTTCATAACAGTACTCCGTTGTTACAGAAAACATCTAGAAATGATATTAACACTATTCAGAATAAAAAAAAGGGGGCCGAAGCCTAATGCCGGTCAGTTAAGCTGACCGGCATTTCTTTTTTTGATGGGGTAGGTGTTTTTATTCGACTTAACCACTCTCGGGTAAGCCCTGTTTTTTCGTCGCTCGGGCAGTATGTGGTGCCGTGTTTGTGCTTTTAAATCTTCCAACTTTCTCGGAATCGTTCCTGCACTATTGAGCGACATTGATAGCAACAAATTGATGATGGCTAACGAGCAGGTGGTAAAACTGAGTTGGTTAGGTTTGAGCCCGGGGATGGTCTTAGCCATTATCACCATCTGATAACGCAAGATATTGTAGGCAAGCAATATTCCCCATAACTCCTGAGCAATCATGTCAGAGCGCTTGCTGCGCAGCGTAAATTCACTATCGAGCAGGCCTTGCTTGATTTCTCTGTAGCCAAGCTCTATCTCCCAGCGAGTGGCATAAAGCTTCGCGATAGCCGCCTGAGGATAAAGCTCAGGTGTTATCAGAGAGGTCAGAAGCCGGTGGACTTTGCCTTTCACACGCGTTGTCACCATGCGGGCATAGAGGATTTCGGGCAAATAAGGCCGTTGCTTGCGTGATGGCGGTGTGGTGGCAAGTTTAATCAGGCAATCATTGTTACTAAAGGCGGTCACCACCTCAAAACGCAAATCCTTTCGGGCCGGTAACAACCAATGCCGCTGGGTGCCAGCCTGCTGCCAGTCATACAATAATCCTAGAGAATAAAATCCCCGGTCAAACAAGGTCAGTGACTGGTCAGGCGTCGTCGCTATCAAGCCAGTGGCTAATTGCATCTCATTGCTGGCAATACCTTCAAAAGCACTGCCTGTTAGCATGTGGCTGGTCAATTCCATTTGGCAGACCATACGTACCTGTGGAAAAGGTGTATGCCCATACTGATTTTTTGTTGAGCTGAATGCCGCTTGGTTTTCAGCCGTATCCGGTGTTCGCCACACCACACCATCAACGCCCAGTAACGTCAGCCCATGCCAGCGCTTATGTGCAGCATCCCTATTCCAACGCTGTTGACTCTGTTCAAATACCACTTTCACCGCATCAACGCCTAAACGTTGCCGGGCCTGCACCACTGCACTGGGTGCGACTAACGCCTGTTTGCCGGGCAACATCAGTTGCAGTTTACTGACGATGCTCCAAACGGGTTCCTGGCGATACAGAGACATGCCCAGAACCGCCCAAATTGCCATATCCAGGGGCAATCTTCTGCGCCGAATAGTGGCAACCCCTGCTTCGGCAAAGCATTGTTCCAGAAAGTCAGGGCTCAGAATATCACTGAGTTTCCCCAGGGCTTCAGTATTAGGCGCATAACCATTAGCAAGAGCAAGGGCAGTAGTGAGTTGCATAAAAAAACTCCGATGATATGACTACCATCGGAGTTTGATCTCATCCGCCAAATCGTCAAGTTTTTCTTAACTGATCGGCATTAGGCCGAAGCCCCCTTTTCTTTAAACTAACAATATTGTTAACTCTTGCGAACTAATTAAGCAACTGCTGCATTCTGTGCTGCTTTACGGCGTAAGCCGAAGAAACCCAGAAGTGCAGGAGCAAACAACCACAATGCCGCTGGAATTGGCACTGCAGAAACGTTCAATGAGTAACCAGCAACATTCTTGATGCCATCCAGCAAGAAGAAGTACTGAGTACCAGCAGTCAACATAACAGTTTGAGAGAAACTAAAAATGCCACTAAACGGTGATTCACCAGCTGAGAAGATTGGTGAATTATCACCAAACTGAATACCGACTGATGAATGCTTCGACAAACTAGCACCGATAGCTTCAAAACTGATTACTGCTTTGGTGTTTTTATCAGATTGTAAAACAAAATCTGAATACCAGGTTACACCTAAGCCAACACCAGACGCACTAACATCACTTGCGTTGTTAGAGTTGATTGTCTGAGTTGCTCCACCCAGAAAACCACCTGTACCAGCAAGTGTTAAGTCAAGCGTCGCAGCATTTGCGCTCACTGCAAACAAGAAACTAACAACAAAAAGCATCGCTTTTTTCATAATAATACCCTTTAAATAGAAAAATTTAAGCAATGCAACCCGGCCATCTTCAATATAGCTAAAGACCCGTGGCTTTCCGACCTTGCCTCACGACAAGTTTGGCTATAAAACAAGATATTACTATCTTGCGTTCAGTGTATCCCCTAGAAACTTCTCTCAGGAGTACGACTAAAAGTTAACAGCTTTCCAGCTGCATTAAAACTGTACTATGGTACTAATGCATAAAAAAACTGTGATGAACCTCAAATCTAAGCAGCAAAAAAACATTATCATCCTGCTGAACTGCATTATTGCACTAATCGTCTGAGAATGTTTCCGAATATATAAGCTGGAATCATTACACATGACAATAAATCCAGGATTCTTAATTTGCAGCACTGCATTAGTAAATATACAACTCATTAAAACGTATACGATAATCGCTTGATAACTCTCAGCCAATACTAGTATAGATTTTCCAGCTTACAGGAATATGACGCTCACGAATTGTAGACGGACGAAGTGTCAATAAGCATTATTTCCCATAAAACCACGAAATATCGTAAGAAATATTATTTTAATATCCAAGATTAAAGACCATGTCTGTATATAAAGCAGATCATACTTAACCCGCCCTTCCATTTTATCGAGAGTGTCGGTTTCTCCCCGAAAACCATTTATCTGCGCTAACCCTGTAATGCCTGGCTTCACTTTGTGGCGAAGCATATAACCATGAATTTTTGCCCGATATTCTTCATTATGGGCAACAGCATGAGGACGTGGTCCAACAATTGACATTGAGCCGCCAAGAGAATTAAAAAATTGTGGCAGCTCATCCAATGAAGTTTTTCTTAAAAATCTTCCAAAATACGTTATCCGATTATCATTTTTTGTCGCCTGAGTTACCGTTTCCCCATCTTCTGTAACGGTCATGGTCCGAAATTTCCATACTTTGATTTTTTCACCGTCCATTCCATAGCGAGTTTGTTTGAAGAACACTGGGCCTTTGGAGGTGGTTTTAATGCCAATGGCTATTAACATCATTGGAATCGCAATAAGACAAAGAATAAGAAAACTCAATACAATGTCTTCCAGACGTTTGATCATGCTATCAATACCGGCAAAGGGCGTTTCATAAATACTGATTGCTGTAATGCCCTGGTAATCTACCCACCTGGAATTTAGAAGATTAAAGGTAAATAAATCCGGGACTAAATATACGGAGGCGGTGGTATCAGCCAGTTTTTCAGTGAGTAAACGAATACGCGCTTCGGCAGCCAGCGATAAGGTAATAAATACAATATCGATCTTTCCATTACGGCAATCTGCCACCAGCTCTTCGATACTGCCAATGACAATTGCCTCTTCATCATCCAGGCGACGATTAGGTGCAGGCTTTCTATCATCATAAAAGCCAGAAAAACGGTATCCCGTCCAATCCATGTCATCAAATGACTGTTCCAATCGGTAACCCAAATTGGTTGCCCCAACAATGGCTACGCGGCGAGTATTCAATCCTTTTGATTTCATGATGCCCAGAACCATTCTCACAATGGCATGCCAGGAAATCAGTTCGATAGGGGTAACAATAAACCAGATAACGAGGAAAGGAGCGGCATAGGTTTGTTCATTAATGACTATCCGCTCAATAGCAACCAGTATTGCAATACTGGTTCCCCAGGAAAATAAAACAGCCGTTATTTCATCCCTAACATACGTTCCACGCCATGAGCGGTATGCATCTTGAGACTCTGCAAAAAAATGAAACAGTATGATCGAAAACAGGAGTGACCAGACATGTTTTGGCTGCCACTCGATGGCAAATAAATCCATCAAGGCTACAAATGTAACCAAAATAATAGCGCTATCAATCAGTCTTGAGATTGCATTAATTTTTGAATCAAAATGTCTGATCTTGGTTTGCGCCATAATTTGTCTCAGGTAACCTCTTCCTTACTAACTCTATTTACGGTTATAACTATCCTGGAGTCGAATAATGTCATCTTCTTCGAGATAACTACCGGACTGTACCTCAACAATTTCCAGCGGCACTCGCCCCGGGTTTCTTAAACGGTGCACACTGCCCAAAGGAATAAACGTTGATTCATTTTCTCCTAATAACATGACTTCATCATCACGCGTTACTTCGGCTGTACCACTCACCACCACCCAATGCTCAGCACGATGATAGTGCATCTGTAAAGACAAAGATGCGCCTGGATTCACAGTAATGCGCTTCACCTGGAAGCGTTTTCCATAGTCGACGGAGTCATAACTTCCCCACGGCCGATAGCATTTACGGTGAGTATGGACTTCTTTGCGATTTTCATTGCTCAGGGTTTCTACAATGTTTTTAATATTTTGTGCCTGATCTTTATGAGCCACCATCACTGCATCATGCGTTTCAACAACGACGACATCATCCAGACCTAATACCGTAACCAAACGATTTTCACTGTGTATGTACGAGTTTGATACCGAATCGACGATGACATCTCCAACCAGTACATTGTTATTTTCATCCTGCGGAAATGCTTCCCATAAAGAAGACCATGATCCTACATCACTCCATCCAGCATCTAATGGAACCACCTTAGCTTTGTTCGTTTTCTCCATCACTGCATAGTCAATAGAATCACTAGGGCATTGTTCAAACGCTTCAAGGTCTGCACGAATAAAATCAAGGTCGGTCACAGACTTCTCAATCGCTTTTTTACAACATTTCACTATATCGGGATAAAACTGTTGTAATTCATTTATATAAGAAGATGCTTTAAACAGGAACATGCCACTATTCCAGAAAAAATTTCCTGCAGCTAAATAAGTTTCAGCAGTTTTCTGATCGGGCTTTTCAATAAAACGTTTTACTTCACTTGGTTGATCTTTTTTTACTGCCTCAATATAACCATATCCGGTGTGGGCTGATTGAGGCTGTATACCAAATGTGACAAGGCTGCCTTGTTCGGCGAGCTGTTTGGCGTGTCCAATAGCTAGATGAAAAGCAGATACATTTTGAATCAAATGATCTGCCGCGAGAACCAATAATAAAGGATCACTGCCATTTTCAAGTGCTTTCAACGCCGCTAAGGCAATCGCTGGAGCAGTATTTCTGGCACAAGGTTCCAAGATGATTTCTTTAGCTGACAAATCAATTTCCTGTAATTGTTCTGCCACCATAAAACGGTGCTCGGTATTGCATACAATCAGAGGTTCTTCAATATCATCCAAGCCTGCTAATCTTGTAAGTGTATTCTGAAATAGCGAAGTTTCACCAAATAATGAAAGAAATTGTTTTGGCTTATTTTTCCTTGATAAAGGCCAAAGTCGTGTTCCGGTACCACCAGAAATTATCACTGGAATCATGACAAGCTATCCTTAACTAAAAGGTTTCATTTTGATGCCAATGCCAGGCAGTGGCAATAATTGATTCAATATCTGTGTATACAGGTTGCCAGCCTAAAATTTCTCCGGCCTGTCTGGCATCAGAAACTAATATTGGCGGATCGCCTGCTCGAGGCGCTTCAACTGTATAAGCAATGTCACGCCCAATCACGTTACCGGCAGCTTCAATCACCTGTAAAACACTGAAGCCATTACCATTCCCAAGGTTGAATGCTGATGCTCCAGCATGTGTTTGTAAATATTCACCAGCCAGAATATGAGCTGAAGCCAGATCATTTACATGAATATAATCCCTGATACAGGTGCCATCTGGTGTTGGATATTTATCGCCAAACACTTTTAACTCTGCAGTTTTGCCAGCGATAGCTGATTTAAGAATATTAGGAATTAAATGTGTTTCAGGCTCGTGACGTTCACCAATCTCACCATCCGGATCAGCGCCACATGCATTAAAATAACGTAATGCAACGGACTTTACACCATAAGCATCGTGATAATCTCCTAATACGTCTTCAATCATTTTTTTGGATTGGCCATAGGGATTGATTGGGAGACGTGAATGCTGTTCATCTATTAATTCTTTTTCAGGCATCCCAAACACAGCAGCCGTTGAGGAAAAAACCAGTTTGTCGTGTCCTGTTGCCACCATGGCATCTAACAGGTTTAGGGTACCAACAACATTGTTACGGTAATAAAGGGCTGGATTTTGCATGGATTCGCCCACCAGCGATTTCGCACAAAAATGCATTATCAGATCGAATGGCCCTTCATCCTGCAAAATCCTGATTAAGCTATCCCGGTCAAGAATGTCGGCTTCAATAAACCGACTCCAGCGAACGGCTTCACGATGACCCGTGCTTAAATTATCGACCACGACACTGTGGTGGGACTGCTGGGAGAGTGCTTTACAGATATGTGACCCAATATAACCTGCACCGCCAAGCACCAAAATTTTCATTTTTACTTTCCTTGTTCCAGACTAATGCACCAGCATTTCTTCAAAAAATGGTCGTTTTTAACCTTAAAACCATGATAGATGAATGAAACAAGTCATGTGCGAAATGAAACCGTCATTTAGTAATTTTATACTATATTTTGCTTTCAAATGGCTTATCAGAATAGCTCAAGCGCATGTGATTCTTGAATTTCGCCAGTGATTACTTTAGCTTATCGTCATCACTTTATTCCACCACAGTTTGATAAGGATCTCGTCAATGGCTGTAAAAAGTCTTATAAGAAAATGTTTATTCCCGGCCGCCGGTTATGGCACACGATTTCTTCCTGCTACCAAGGCGATGCCAAAAGAAATGTTACCGATTGTCAGTAAGCCTTTGATTCAATATGGTGTAGAAGAAGCCATGGAAGCAGGTATTACTCAAATCGGTTTTATTACTGGTCGGGGTAAACGCGCCATTGCTGATCACTTTGACACCAGCTTTGAACTCGAGCATCAAATCAAAGGTACTTCCAAAGAAAAGTTTTTGGATGATATTCGTTATTTGATGGATAACTGCGAATTTGTATTTATGCGCCAGCGTGAAATGTTAGGGTTGGGTCATGCGATTCTGACCGGCGAACCCATGATTGGCCATGAACCTTTTGCCGTTATTCTGGCTGATGATTTATGTGCAAAACCCGATGAAGATAGCGATCGTGCTCTCAGCCAACTGGTTGCTCTGTATGAACGCTATCAGTGCAGCATTGTGGCGATCGAAGAGGTTCCGGCCGATGAAACGCATAGTTATGGAGTTATCTCTGGTGATGAGATCGCACCGGGAATCTACCAAATTAAAGACATGGTTGAAAAACCTAAACCGGAAGATGCACCAAGCAATTTAGCGATTATCGGTCGTTATGTGCTGACACCGGAAATTTTTGACTATTTGCGTAAAACCCCACCTGGTGCAAATGGTGAAATTCAAATCACCGATGCCTTACGTTTGATGGCACAGGATCGACTGGTTTTAGCGGTGAAATTCAAAGGTCGTCGTTTTGACTGTGGCAGCGTAGAAGGATTTGTTGAAGCAACAAATTATTACTACGAACATGAGCATCTAAATAAATCAGCGTAAAGCAAATAAATCACCATCATCGCTGCTGATATAAAGCGTACCGTTATCGACAAACGGTGATGCAAATATGGCCCACCCTGAATCAAACCGCCATACTTGCTCACCGTTGTTTATATCAAGCGCATACAGAAAGCCATCCATTGAACCTATATAAACCTGTTCTCCTGCTATTGCCGGAGAAGAAAATAACACTGCCTGAGCATCAAATTGCCAAAAGGGTTCACCACTTTCCTTATTCAAAGAAAATACCCGTCCATCCGTGGCAGCAAAAATAATCTGCTGATCTTTCAACGCAGGTGAAGCAAACAATCTGGATCCTGATTCAAACGTCCATAGCGACTTGCCTGACTCCAAATCCACAGCAAATAACACTCCGGCATCATTGCCGACATACAGCATATCATCCTCTTCAGATATCACTGGAGATGCATCAATTGCTGCTCCGGTATTCAGAGTCCACAGCAACTCGCCATCGGTATTTACTGCATATAAAGCACCATCGTCACTGCCAAAATAAAGGCGATCATCCATAAGCGCAGCAGATGAATCCACTTGCCCTTCTGTTTTGATTCGCCATTTAAGTTCACCGCTATGCCGGTCTATTGCGTAAAAATAATGATCAAGGCTACCGATAAATACCGTGCCTTTTGCTATCAGGGGCGAGGCAAAGACTCTGTCCTGGGTTTCAAATGCCCATAACAAACTGCCCGTAAATTTGTTCAGAGCATAAATATGTTTGTCGTCACTGCCGAAGATCAATTGTTCTTCTGCTACTGACGGAGTTGAAAAAATTCCGCCTTGCGTTTCAAACCGCCATTGCTCCTGACCTGACTTTTTATTTAATGCCAACATCAAGCCATCGAAGCGCCCGGAAAATACATGATTACCACTGCTGACAGGTGATGATGAGGCTCCTTCATCAGCATGATAACGCCATAGAATTTCAGGTTTTTTCAGTGGACCTTCAGTCTGAAAATCTCCACTGCGTTGACTATCCGCCCTGAACATAGCAGAAGATTCAGTTTCAGTTTTTTCTGAACATGCACTGCTGATTAGGACCAGTAAAAAAAGTCCACTGATTGACTTAGTCAGTTTAAAAAATGGATAACGGCTCATTGTTTATCGATACATAATTTGAAAAGGTTATTTATCTATCTCGACAGCTAAAGTTTTAGCTGGAGGGTTCAGACTATAATCCATTTAATCATAACTCAGGATTAAACATAATCATTCAGATAAATAGTCTGATCCTGCAGGATAGCCAGTTTGATCATTTACCTGCAGGATTCGTTGCTTGATATCTTCTTTAGTTGCTGTAAACACATAGGGAGCCAGGTCACGAAGCCGCCCCTGTATGTAGGGCGAAACATCTGCACCCTGCAAAAATAATTCGGTGCGGACTTCACATATCCGCATGATGCCCTCGCGAAAACCAATAATAGTGGAAGCGGGCCGTCGATCTTCGCCCAGGGTCCATCCCCTGCTTTGCCATTCCTGATAACAATCCGTGATTAAGCTTTGTGAGCTTTGCATATCTGCTGCCATAAGCAAGGTTGAGTACATTGAAAACCAAATAACAATCATTTTTTTCATTTATAGCGATCCCACCTGTTATTCATAATCAGGTATGACTGGCATAAAACCAGGAAAAATTCCTACATCACTAAATGAATGCGCTGCTTAGGTGCAAAGCTGCTGGTTTGTGGTGCGAAAACTCTATTCTCAACGCCACGCAAAATGTTAACCCATTGTTTTTATATGTTTTATTTTTTTGGCATCGTTAATGCAATAACAAAATTGTAGTTTTCTTCAGTGCATGTTCGTTCTCTCTCGCTGCGTGCTGAGCTTTGGGTAAACCTTCGGGTTTACCCTTTTTTTTGCACCCATTTTTGATGCTCCAGTACTTAAGCCACATCATCAGGCACATCAAGATCAGGTAAATTTTTCCCACCCGTTCATTATCTTTGAAAAATTTGCCTTCTCCCTCTTCACTTCTGTGCTGGATTCAATCCTCTGTAATGAGAGTTATGGAGTCTAATTTTTCGGTAACTTTTCAAAGCAGATTCAATTAATACAGAGGCAGTCATGAAACATCATTATGCCGGGATGTTTATGGAATTTTTCACATACCGGTACGAAACTTGCGTCAGGCAGTTTCATTATTGATTGAAACAGGCAATGGTGATGGTCAATCCCCCGGCAAACATTCAGAATTTTCTGAGCACGCATCAGCTCTCAGCTAAATATGCAAAACAAATTGATGATTGGTTTACAGGAATCGCAGATGAATTGGTTTTGCACCAAAAAAGAGCAAAACGCCCCATAATCATCGGCATCCATGGTGCGCAAGGCTCTGGCAAAAGCACGTTAGCGGAGTGTTTAGTTCACTTACTGACCACCCAACACCATCAATCTGCAATTGCCCTCTCCTTAGACGATTTTTATCTCACTCATCAGCAACGTCTTGAGTTAGCCAGCACCATTCATCCCTTATTAGCCACTCGTGGTGTACCTGGTACACATGATATTGAACTGGCCTTATCGACCATTGATAAATTGCTGTCAGAAAGGAAAAACATAGCGATCCCGCGTTTTGATAAGGCACATGATGACCGCTTTCCAGTTGAACAGTGGCCTGTATTAACAGACTCACCAAAATTCATTGTCCTGGAAGGCTGGTGTATGGGCGCATGTCCACAACCGGAAGAGGTGTTAGTTACGCCATTGAACCCTTTAGAACAAAGCGAAGATCCAGACGCCAACTGGCGGCGCTTTGTAAATCAAAAACTAGAGCAGGACTACCCGGCTCTATTCCAGCGGGTTGATAGTTGGATCATGCTCAAAGCCCCTAATTTTGAATGCGTCTATGACTGGCGGCTACAGCAGGAAGAGAAACTTCAACAAACAGCAACATCCGTAAACAACAAAATCATGGATGCAGATGATATCGCCCGTTTTATCCAGTATTACCAGCGTGTCACTCAACACTGTCTGGACACATTACCAGAGCAAATGGATTATGTTTTTGAACTTAATATGGAAAGAGATATCGTGGCCTTAACGCGTCCAAAACAATTAACACCAGCGGCATCCTGTCCCAAAACCTCATTGCTTGTGTTTACTGATCTGGATGGCAGTTTGCTGGATCATCATAACTATCGTCACGATGAAGCCGATCCCGTACTGGCAAACCTTAAACAGCTGCAGATACCACTTATCCCTGTCAGTAGCAAAACTCAATCAGAAATTGAACAGATCAGTGAATCCCTGGATAACCTGCATCCTTTTATCTGTGAAAATGGGGCTGCGGTCTTTATTCCAGTGAATTATTTCCCCAGCCAACCTGCAGATACAAAAATCTGTGGCAAGTACTGGATAAAGGAATTTGTCCAACCCCGTTCGCATTGGCAATCGATTATCGATTCGGTTAAACCTTTATTCAGTGATGATTTCACTACCTTTGCACAAGCCGGTATTGATGGAATTATCGCCATGACCGGTCTGGATGTGCATGCCGCGGCCCGCGCTGCCAGAAGACAATACGGTGAAGCTCTGGCATGGCATGGCAATCCGGGTAAACAAAAACAATTTATTGAAGAAGTCCGTAAACGTGGTGCTCAAGTTTTGATTGGCGGTCGCTTTTTACATGTTTCAGGACAATGCGACAAAGGTTGCGCCATTCAATGGTTGAAACAGGTTTACGAACATTTTTGCCCGGATAAACGTTTTACCAGTCTGGCGATCGGTGATAGCCAGAATGATGTCGCCATGCTGGAAACCGCGGACATGGCTTTATTAATTCCTTCACCCGTCAATTCATTACCTTCCTTAACGCGCCATAACAATGTCATGCAGGCTTCACATTGCGGGCCGCGTGGGTGGGCAGAAGGTGTACAGCAAGTCTTGCAACAGCTGCATATAAGCACGGCATTCGTGCACTAAAATTACAAGAGGCCACCATGGCAGACTTTCATCAAAATGGCATTATTACAACGCTACATAATCTGACGCATCGCCATCTGGCTGATCTGGAACAGGATCTATTGCAGTTCAGTCAGCAACGGCCGATGGGATTATTATTACCTTCTTTATTCTCAGAGCTGCAAGGTGAAGCTCTTCCAGCGATTGTGCAACAATTAAGAACCGTCCCGTATCTGTCAGAAATTGTGATTGGTCTGGATCGGGCCAATGCTGATGAGTTTAAACATGCTTTGGCATTTTTTAATGATCTGCCACAACATCATCGGATAATGTGGCATGACGGACCACGATTAAGCGCTATTGATACTGAATTGCAGGCTTTGAATCTCGCTCCCCACCAGGCCGGCAAAGGCCGCAATGTCTGGTATTGCATGGGCTATATTTTAGCCTCTGGCAAAGCCGAATCGATTGCTTTGCATGACTGTGACATCGTCACATACAACACCGAACTACTGGCCCGATTGATATACCCGGTCGCCAATCCGATGTTTAATTATGAATTCTGCAAAGGTTATTACGCGCGGATTTCAGGCGGAAAGCTGAACGGGCGTGTTAACCGTTTATTAATCACACCACTTTTACGTGCACTTAAGTCGGTCATGGGCCCAAGTGATTATCTTGATTACATGGATAGTTTTCGATATTCACTGTCGGGAGAATTTTCATTCCGTCGTGATGTATTGAGTGATATCCGTATCCCCAGTGACTGGGGTCTGGAAATTGGCGTGCTGTCTGAAATGCACCGAAACTATGCCAATAACCGTCTATGTCAGGTCGATATTGCCGATATTTATGATCATAAACATCAGGATCTTTCTACCGATGATCAACAAGCTGGCTTATCGAAAATGTCGATAGATATTTCCAAGGCATTGTTCCGTAAGCTTGCCACCAAAGGCACCGTTTTCAGTGCCGAACATTTTCGCAGTATTAAGGCTACCTATTATCGAATCGCACTGGATTTCGTAGAAACCTATCGAAATGATGCCGTAATGAATGGCCTTAAATTCGATATTCATCAGGAAGAAGCGTCGGTAGAAATGTTCGCGCGTAACATCATGGATGCGGGACAGGTTTTTCTGGAAAATCCGATGGAGACTCCTTTCATACCAAGCTGGAACCGTGTGCAAAGTGCTTTGCCTGATATATTTGAGCGTATCTATCAGGCAGTGGAGGACGACTATCAGGAATTTACCGGCTAAAGGATGAACATGACACAGATTTCTGAACGTCCAGCTGTTTTCCACAATGTGCTTTATCATCTGAGCACCGTTTATGGTGAGCTTGAAGACGCTGAAAGGCTATCTTCTCTGGCCAAAGAATTATTGGACATCATGCAAGTCAGTCCTGAAGCGCAGTCTCCGGAACCCTACCAGAATAAATGGCACGCCACTGATATTGCCATGATTACTTACGGTAACAGCGTTCTGCAAAAAGACGAAGTACCTTTGCAGACACTTAAACGCTTTTTAGACGATTATTTTGTTGACTGTATTAACACAGTACACATTCTGCCCTTTTTTCCTTACTGCAGCGACGATGGTTTTGCAGTTAAAGATTTTTTTCAGGTCAATGCGGAATTAGGTGACTGGTCAGACATTAATGCCATTGCTAAAGATTATCGACTGATGGCCGATCTGGTGATTAATCATGGTTCAAGTAGTAGCCAATGGTTTCAGAATTTTATTGCCGGCCAGGGTGAAGGTCATGATTTTTTTTATACCTGTGAGGCAGATACGCCAACTGCTCTTGTGGTACGCCCGCGAATCACACCACTGCTTCGTGAAACAGAAACGGCTCATGGTGTTAAGCATGTTTGGTGTACCTTCAGCCATGAACAGGTCGATTTTGACTTTCGGAATATCGAAGTACTCAAAACCTTTGTCAAAATAATTCGGTTTTATCTGGATCAGGGAATACGCCTGTTTCGCCTGGATGCTGTGGCGTTTTTATGGAAACAGGCTGGCACCAATTGTCTGAACCTGCCGCAAACACATGAACTAATCAGGTTATTGCGTTTATTGATTGAGCAGGCACAAAACGATGCGGTAATCATTACCGAAACCAATATTCCGAATCGGGAAAATCTCAGTTATTTTGGTAACGCCAATGAAGCCCATTGGATCTATAACTTTTCGTTACCCCCGTTATTACTCAACACCTTAATAACTGGTAAATGTTTTTATTTGCGCCAGTGGCTTATGAGTATGCCACCCGCGCAAAATGGTACTGCCTATTTTAACTTTATTGCCTCACATGACGGTATTGGCCTGCGGCCTGCCGAAGGTCTGTTAACGGATAGTGAAATTGCCGCTCTGATCTCTACCATGCAGGGTTTTGGTGGTGAAATTTCCTGGCGTGCCGCTGAAAACAGTATTAAAAAACCCTATGAAATCAATATTGCGCTATTCGATGCGTTGCAGGGAACACTAAAAGGTCCCGATCAGTGGCAACAGGCCCGGTTTATCTGTGCCCATGCAATTATGCTGGCACTCGAAGGTATACCGGGAATTTATATTCATAGTCTGTTAGCCTCCGGCAATGATTACCAACGGCTGGAGAAACATCAGCATAATCGCGCAATTAATCGTCATCAATGGGATGATACGGCCATTCGGGCAGCACTTGAACATCCCGACAATAATCATTCACGGATTTATCAGAAACTCACTGCACTGATTAAGCTTCGCATGCAACAACCGGCTTTTCATCCCAATGCTACGCAATATACTTTGCAACTTGGCGATGCTTTATTTGGCTTCTGGAGACAAAGTATTGATCGTCGCCAAAGCATATTCTGTATATTTAATATCAGTGATAAATCACAAACACTGCGTATTGCCGATCTCAACCTGGTCGCTACTGACAATTGGCATGATCTAGTCAGTAGTGCTGCTATCGACTCCTGGCAAAGTGAAATTCAGCTCTCTCCATACCAATGTGTGTGGTTGAGTAATCGCTGATTTCCACCGCAATAAACCACAAGGATCAATATTCATGACAGTAAAAGCTTCAATCCGTAAATGTCTTTTCCCGGTCGCCGGGTATGGCACCCGTTTTCTACCAGCCACCAAGGCAATGCCAAAAGAGATGTTGCCAATTGTTAATAAACCTTTGATCCAATATGGAGTTGAAGAAGCCATGGAGGCTGGATTGCATAGCATGGGCTTTATTACCGGACGCGGAAAGCGGGCTATTGCCGATCACTTTGACACCAGTTTTGAATTGGAACATCAGATTTACGGAACCAGCAAGGAATCTCATCTTGACGACATTCGCAATGTAATGGATTCCTGTGATTTTATCTTTATGCGTCAGCGCGCCATGCTGGGACTGGGTCACGCCATCCTCACAGGTGAGCCGATAATAGGCGATGAAGCTTTTGCGGTATTGCTGGCAGACGATTTATGCGCGACACCTGAATCCGGTGGCAAACGTGCATTAGGCCAGTTAGTCGATCTTTATCAGAAACATCAATGCAGCATCGTGGCAATAGAAGAAGTTCCAGCCGACGCAACCGGTAGCTATGGTGTGATATCCGGTGATGAAATTGAACCCGATATTTATCGCATTACCGATATGGTTGAAAAGCCTAAACCGAAAGATGCGCCCAGTAATCTGGCCATTATCGGGCGTTACGTTTTGACGCCCGATATTTTTGATTACCTGCGTAATACTCCCCCAGGTGCCAATGGCGAAGTACAGATTACCGATGCCATACGGGCAATGGCTCAGGAAAAACCGGTACTGGCAGTCAAGTTTAAAGGACATCGTTTTGATTGCGGCAGTATCGCGGGTTATGTCGAAGCAACCAATTATTACTATACTCAACAGTATGGTTAAGCCTGCCAGGTAAAAACCGGCTGTTAAGTTTCACGCAACCGCTATTCAGGGATAAGTTCGCAACTGCCCCACCACTACCCCCTGGATACTGAGTCGTTTAGCATCAATCTTCACAGGTTCAAACGCTTCATTTGCCGGCATTAAGGTAATGGTGCCATCTTTATTGACCAGCATGGTTTTAAGGGTGGCATCATAACCATCAACCAGTGCCACAATCATGTCACCATGCCTTGCCTGTCTTGTTGATTCTACAACCACATAATCACCCGACATGATGCCTTTGCCAATCATGGATTCACCACTGATTTTCAAGACATAACGACCTTTCCCTTTGAACATACTACCAAGGTCAATTTCAGACTCATCGGCTACGGCCTCGATCAAACGTCCGGCCGCGATTTTTCCCATCATCGGAAAAACCAGTGATTGCTCTGAAAACACCTGCTCATTCAACTTCAACCCTCGCGTTCTGCCTGTCAGCCGTTCCAGATAGCCACCATCAATCAAAGCCTGAATATATCTGTGAGCGGTACCCTGTGAACTGATACCCAGCCCCTCGGCAATTTCAGTGACTAAAGGTGCTTCACCATTTTCATTAATGTATTGGCGAATAAAGTTGAGCGTGTCTTGTTGTCTTTTAGTTAGCATACTTTTCACCTGACATGAGAATATAACGAGAAGAGAAAATATAGAGAATTTTTACTGCATACACAAGAAATATTTTTATTTCTTTTGCATCACCGGCCATATCATTGAAATCATGGAAGAAGCATTGTTTTTGACTGGCATAATCAATTTGCAGATGGTATCTTTATTAGTCGAAAATGATTGGTGTATGAGGCAAAAATGTTAAAAAAGATTGATGAATTTTTGATGCAGAAGTTTCCACATATCATTCTGCTATTCACCGTTTTCTGGTTGGGTTTGGTCGCAATCGGATGGTATTTATCGTAGTTCAGAATTAGCTTTAAATGGCCTGCCATCAAGGATAAACCTAATGGCTATGATTTGATCCAGATCAATGCCTTCTGGGTGATACAGCTTGATAATTGATAACGGATAGACGAAATATCTAACCGTTATTAAGGAGTTTTATCATGCACAAACTTGAAGAATGGCTAATGGAACATTTCATCGAATTTATAATAGTTATGTCGCTCGCCTGCATAGGGCTTGTAGCTTTCGGTTTATTGATGGCCTGAACATTTTAAGGGTCAGATCTCGTTAAACTGGTCTGATTTTGATGGTGCTTTAGGGTCATTTCCAAGGCAGTTGTTGGGCCAAATAAAGAATCCCTACAGTAGTGGCTATGAAACATAGCAGACACTGATGTCCTGAAGTTGGATCTGAATTCATATTCCTTGAGGAATAGAACATAAGATTCTTTCAGGACATTTGTTTTTTATAATTCAGTTTCAGCGGTTTAAAGCAGCAAACAGTCGGATATCGTTTCCCTGCTAAATAGAAAACCCAGCCTCTGCATATTTATGTCATTGGGGCGTTTGCGTAAAGCCTTCTTACTACACATTTAAATTGCCAAACCTGACTGTTTTACCGGCGGAAACATGTCCAGAATGACCATTAATAATGCCGCAAAATAACGTTCATTCAGCATTGCCACTCTGTCAGAAACTTCATGTTCTCTCGGCGCAATATGATAGGTAATAACCGCTCGTAATTTACGATACAAAGAGTTATCTTCGTTTTCTAAAATTTGTATTCAAGCTTGCCCCCAGCGCCTCCAAACTTTTTGTTGATCAAAACAGCCATTTCAGCACATCATTACTAGATGAGTGAACTAACCGAAAATTATAACCAACCAATCAGAAACGTTTTTTTTGTATCGGATCGTACCGGTTTAACGGCAGAATCTTATGGAAAGTGCTTATTAGCGCAATTTCCTGAAATTGAGTTCGAAACAATTACACTGGCTTTTGTCGATACCAAAGAAAAAGCAGAAGATGCTCGCGAACAAATTAACGCGCTGTGTACAGAATCTGATCTACCGCCTCTGGTTTTCAGCACCTTAGTGAATAACGAAGCCCAACAGATTATCGAAGATTGTGATGGCTTTGTAATCAGCCTGTTTCATCAGTTTATCGGTTCTATGGAAGAGTTTCTTCAGGTGCAATCTTCTCAGAAACAAGGTGTTTCACGAATTTCGATCAGTGATACCACCTATCAAAAACGTCTGGATGCGATTGACTATGCACTGACTCATGATGACGGCATTCGCCCGGATCAATATGAAGAATCTGATATCATTTTAGTGGGTGTTTCACGTTGCGGTAAAACGCCTACCAGCTTATATTTAGCCATGAACTTTTCCCTTAAAGTGGCTAACTATCCGTTGACCGCGGAAGATTTGGAAGCAGAAGAACTGCCGGAGTATCTGAAAATTCATCGGCATAAACTTGCCGGTTTGACCATTAAACCTGTACCCCTGAGTCGTATTCGCCGCCAACGTCGCCCTGACAGTAATTACTCCTCATTGGAAATCTGTCAGCGAGAACTAGATAAAGCAATGAGTATGTTTGAGAAAGTTGATATTCCGGTATTTGATACTACGAATACCTCTATTGAAGAAATATCCAGCCGTGTTGTTCGCTCCATGGGGCTTGCGCGTGAGCGCATCCGCGAATCAACCATTACATTTAATAAAACTAAAAATTTAAGGTAGTTGCCATGACCGAATATGTAATTCCACTCGATAAGTTGTGCATGAATGATGTCGGGAGAGTTGGTGGAAAAAATGCGTCTTTAGGCGAAATGTTGCAGAATTTAGCACCTTTGGGCGTCGCCGTACCAAGCGGTTTTGCAACCACAGCGGATGCCTACAGAGAGTTTTTAAAACATGACGGGCTACAAGACCAGATAAACGATTTATTACGTGAACTGGATGTGGACAATGTCGTGGCGCTGCAAAAAGCGGGCAAAACCATCCGTGATTGGATCATGACCATTCCCTATCCGGAAAAAATGGAAGCCGCGATTGATGAGGCTTATCACAAATTAGTTCAAGAATATGGTACGTCAACCAGCTGGGCTGTTCGTTCATCTGCAACTGCAGAAGATTTACCGGATGCATCATTTGCCGGTCAACAGGAAACCTTTCTCAATGTTTCCGGTTTAGACAATATCAAGTTTGCCATCAGAGAAGTGTTTGCGTCGCTATTCAACGATCGGGCAATTGCCTATCGCGATCATCAGGGCTTTGAGCACAGTGAAGTAGCTTTATCTGCTGGTATTCAAAAGATGGTGCGTTCTGACATCGCTTCTGCCGGTGTCGCGTTTACGTTGGATACAGAAAGTGGTTTTCGTGATGTCGTCTTTATCACCGGTAGTTACGGCCTTGGTGAAATGGTCGTGCAAGGTGCGGTAAATCCCGATGAGTTTTATGTTCATAAAACAACCTTGGCGGCTGAACGCCCGGCGGTATTACGCAGAACACTCGGTCAGAAAGCGCTGAAAATGATTTATTCCGGAGACGATAAATCACCCGTTAAAACCGTCGATGTAGACCCCGAAGAACGATTACACTTTTGTCTGAATGATGAAGAAATTGAGTCATTGGCCCGCATGGCGATGGTTATCGAAAAGCATTATCAAAGACCAATGGATATTGAGTGGGCCAAAGATGGCAATGATGGTCAGATTTATATTGTCCAGGCACGTCCCGAAACTGTTGAAAGCCGCAGTGTAAATGTCACTGAACAATTCATCCTGAAAGACAAAGGTGAGTTATTAGCAAGAGGTCGCGCGATTGGCAGAAAAATAGGCCGCGGCCGGGTCCGGATTTTGAGCAGCCTGGATCAAATGGATCAATTTGAAGCCGGTGACGTTTTATTAACTGACATGACCGATCCTGATTGGGAACCGATCATGAAAAAAGCAGCCGCGATTATAACCAATCGTGGTGGACGTACCTGTCATGCAGCCATTATTGCGCGTGAATTAGGTATTCCGGCAGTCGTTGGTTGTGGCGATGCCACTGAAAAAGTCGCTGAAGGCATTTCGGCAACGGTTTCCTGTTCTGAAGGCGATGAAGGTTATATTTACCAGGGACTTCTGGAATTTGAACACCGTGTTCAGTCATTGGATCAAATGCCCGAATTACCCGTCAAAATCATGATGAATGTGGGTAATCCGGATCGTGCCATGAGTTTCTCACAACTGCCTAACGATGGTGTTGGTTTGGCCCGGCTGGAATTCATTATCAATAACACTATCGGCATTCACCCTAAAGCCTTAATGGCCGCAGATAAAATGGATGCTGAAGTACAACAGATAATTAAAGAAAGAACCACCGCCTACGGTGATCCGGTTGAGTTTTATATCAGTCGTATCACTGAGGGCGTTTCGACCATTGCTGCAGCATTTCATCCATCTAAAGTGATTGTACGTATGTCCGATTTTAAATCGAATGAATATGGCAATCTGATTGGTGGCGCGCAATTTGAACCTCACGAAGAAAACCCGATGATTGGTTTTCGTGGTGCGGCACGCTACAGCTCGCCTGAATTCGAAGCTTGCTTTGAACTGGAATGTGAAGCAATCAAACGTGTCCGTGATGTAATGGGCTTAACCAACGTCGAAATCATGATTCCTTTTGTTCGTACATTAACTGAAGCTGAAGCTGTTATTAAGATTCTGAAAAAGAACGGACTGGAACGTGGTAAAAATGGTCTGCGTGTGATCATGATGTGTGAATTACCTTCAAACGCAGTACTTGCCGATCAGTTCCTTGAATTCTTTGATGGATTTTCCATCGGTTCTAACGATATGACACAGCTGACACTTGGCCTGGATCGTGATTCAGCACAAATTGCTAAAGCGTTTGATGAACGCGATCCAGCCGTTTTGGCAATGTTGGATATGGCGATTAAAGCTTGTCACAAAGCCGATAAATATATCGGTATATGTGGTCAGGGTCCTTCAGATCATCCTGATTTGGCAGAATGGCTGCTTGAGCGAGGTATCAGCAGTATTTCATTAAACCCGGATACTGTCGTCAGTACCTGGCAGGCATTAGCCAAACAGTAAGATTTGCACTACAAATACTATGAGCCCTGCGGGGCTCTTAGTGTTATGTGTTCGTTCAGCGTTTTTCCGGCAATACGTTTAGGTAAAATTCAGTCAAGCAATAGATTCATTGAGGCTTGATTGTAAACCACCCCATTGATAAGTATTTCAAAGGTGTGCCGGCCACTGTAATACTGTCTGGTAGTGAGTTTTAAAAATCCATGTGACTTACTCAGACGAATACTTTCTCTTGCCAGTAACTCGATATTTTTCCATTTATATACTTTTGCAGTGGTCGTACCGTTGGCTTTAACGTGCCATACACGATAGTCCACGACCAATACCTGGGTTTGATCTGCTGCAGAATGTATTTCGGCCTGCAGAACCAGCGATTCCCCCAGTTTTAGCTGTTGCTCAGTGAGAACTAAATCAACCTGGACTCGAGGCTTCTGAGTGAATCCCAGTAATGGAAATACTGCGGGCTCCCCCGCTTTAATAAGACTGCGGAGACCATGACGAATAATCCAGCGGCGTTGGGCTGTTGAATCGTTTAACCAATCACCACAAAGCTCAATAACCTGTTGGGGATGATCTTTACTGATATCGTTCAGATTGTTGGCGACCGATTTTTGTACATAGCGACTATGATCATCTTTGAGATAATTAAGTACCGTAAATATTGGCTGGGGATTTAGTTTCAAGGCTGTTAAATGCCCTCCCCAGGGCAATCTTGGTCGCATTCCCTCGGAAGCCAGTCTTCGGACATGCTCATCAGCATCCTGGCTCCATTGCAGCAGGTGATGATAGGTTAACTCAAAATGCTGGTCGATATAGGGCCTGATAGCAAATTCAGCGGTAAACAGTCGAGTCAAATGACTTAATAAATCCAATGCCGTTTCAGGCTGATGCAATCCTTGTTTGCCAGCATAGTCGATTAATGGCCATGCCATAAAACTGTACCAGCCCTTATTAATATTTTTATCTGGCCAGTTGTCAGCAAGCTGTTTGAGCCATTTAGCCGTGTCTGAATAATCCTCAATTAATAATTCCGTTAATACCGTGCTCAGGTGGCTGACTCGGCTTTTAAGCGGCTTAGCTTCCAGATCATCAGTCGACTTTTGTATAAACTCATCTGCCGGAAAAGACGGCTTATATTGTTTGATTAACCGGGCTAGTATTTCGATGGATCCGGCATTGATATGATCTTTCAATAAAGGTGCTGCATTGGTTTCAGCCGGCATATCAGACTTTTCCATATGTATTACTCGCATATTTCAGACATAAAAAAACCGTGGTATAAAACCACGGTTTTTTATTTTACGGTATTTACGAGAGGTTTAAGCTTGTTGTAATTTTGCTCTTCTACGCAGAGCTATAAAGCCCATTAAACCAGAACCGAATAACCATACTGCTGCAGGTAAAGGCACTGCAGATGGCATTGAAGTAAATTGGCCAAGCAATTTAACTGTTTTGTCTTTACCTTCTTTCAGGAAGATTTCATCCACCAGTTTAATACCATGTTTGGTATGAATCCCAAAGCCGGTCAATTCAAAGAAATAATCTGTGCCTTCGTGACTTAAAAACTTCGTCGGTACAGAATTCAGGAAAGTGATGCTGTCACCTTCAGGATTCACTGTATTATCAAGTGAAAATCCATAGGTAAAGGTTTCAGAAAATAAAGACGGACTACTGAAATCAAGAGTCAGTGCTAAATCAACACTTTCAGCTTGAGTGCCAGAATAAATGATACCGTTATTGAAGTTTAGATATCCCGCAACAAAAGTCTGATTAACCTCAGTATTAAAACCAGTATTGTAATAAGTTAACGAACTTGGGTCTGAATATTGAGCAACCTTATCTTTCGTGTTGTAACAGAAAAAACCGTGACAAACCTTGTTATATTCGTAAGTATAGTGAGTCAGAGCACCTTCGCCCCATGTAAAATGGTCAGTACCAACACCTGAAGTAACCATACCGGAAGGACCAGTAGGATTTTCAAAAGTGCCTGAAGTACTGCCCTGGAATGTAGCGGCATTAGCGGTTAATGAAACAGCTAAAAGTGAAACAAAAAGTAGCAAATTTTTCATAAAATTTCCTTTTCAGAAAAAAAGCAACCCGGCTGTCTTTTCATTAAGACCCGTGGTTTTCCGTCTCTTGGTTCACACCAAGGTTGGCACTCTGTATTAATATTATTGCGGCTCATACTTTGAGCAACGGTGCCTATATTAGAGAAAAAAAACCTGAAAACCATTGTACCTTGGTACTATCAGTCACTTTTTCGCGTACTTAGTCACATTCTGAGATATTTTTAAAGGTTTATTCACCCGAATCTTTTATTCATTTTTTGAATAAAGCTATGGATTCAACATGACTGGTATGTGGAAACATATCCATGATGCCTGTTTGCATGAGCGTGTAACCATATTGATTGACTAACTCTCCGGCATCACGAGCCAACGTTGCCGGATTGCAGGATACGTAAACAATAGTTTCGGCCCCCAGATCAGCAATTTGACCAAGAACTTCTAAAGCGCCACTCCTGGGCGGGTCCAGTAATACTTTGGTGAACCCGGCTGTTGCCCATGGATAGTCTTTAAGTTGGGTGACAGTCAGATCAGCCATTTCAAATTCAGCATTATCCAAACCATTGAGTTGCGCATTACGTTGAGCATGCGCCACCAGCGATTTATCACCTTCGACCCCAACCACACTGCTGACACGCTTAGCCAGAGGTAGTGTAAAGTTGCCTAATCCACAAAATAGATCCAGAACCCGATCTGTTTCCTGCAAATCCAGTAATTCAATCGCCTTGGCAATCATTTTATGGTTGATACCGGCATTTACCTGGGTAAAGTCGCCCGGTGCAAATTCCAGTCTGAGCCCTTCTTCAGGAGCATAGTGCAATTGTGGTGCTTCCGGCCATAACGGGCTGACGGTATCCGGCCCACCCGGTTGTTGATATATCCATAAATCATGTTGCTGACCATAGTGGATTAATTTCTGTATATCGGTTTCGCACAATGGATCCAGATTACGGAATACCAGTGCAGTGTTGGCATCATCCATTGCAACTTCGATTTGGGCAATACGGTTGTAGGCTTCCAGTCCGGCAATCATTTTGCCTAGTTCTTCCAGACGTAAACCCACCCGAGGGTCGAGGACTTCGCATTGAGATAGTTCAGCCAGATATGGTGATCCCTTTTCGCGGAAACCAACCAGAACTTTTTCTTTTTTTGTCACATATCGAACACCCAGACGGGCTTTTCGCCGATAGCCCCATAATGGCCCAGTTAAGGGAGCCAACCACTGCTCAGGAGTAAGCTGACCAAAATGCGAAAGTTGCTCCTTTAAGGTATCTTGTTTCAAGCTTAATTGGGCTTGTGGAGACATGTGCATCAGACTGCAGCCACCACACACACCAAAATGCCGGCATTTAGCTTCAACGCGATCCACGGAAGCATTTTCGACAGAAATCACTCTGGCCTCATCGTATTTTTTATGCAGCCGGGTATAGAGAAAAGACACGTTCTCACCAGCTAGTGCACCATCAACAAAAACCGTTTTGCCTTCAATTCTGGCAATGCCACGACCATCATGTGAAAGACTCTCGATATTTGCCTGGACAGCTTCAGTAGGTAGCCGTTTTCTTTGATTACGTCGTGCCATTTGTTCAAACCTGTTTAAATTGGATAGTCATAAAAAAAGTCCGGTTATGCCGTGGCACAACCGGACTTTCCAGTGATGAGATTATTATTTTTGCTTCCAACTGCCACCTTGTTGGAACCACCAGCCTTTAGCTGCGTTACTTATCCAGCGTCTGGCAAAGGTTTCCTGGATATCTGATTCCCATTCAGGATGACCATTGGCGCGGGCAATTTCAGCATATAACGCTTTGCGATCCTGATTCTCTTCTGCAATCAGTGTATTAACAGTATTGCGATCTTTAAGCGGCACGGCTGAAGCTTCTCGTAAGGTAATCAAACCGTTACTGGTTAAGCCAATTGCTCCGGTTTGATAAAACGGATGTAAGCGCTCATGACGTTGTTTCATTTTCGCCTGTAAGGCATTAATGGCCGGCGAATTAATATTGATATTAGCTTCTGCATGGGCAGGTGACACCATCCAGTTCAATACTTTTAACGCAACAGGAGTATTGTGGTTTACTTCACTGGTCTCCTTCTCCTCAGGCGCACTCGGTTGCGGTTGGGTTTCCCGTCCCCATACATCTTCAATAATTCTGTCTGCGGCTTTTTCAGCGGCAGCAGCAGGGAAATAAATATTGATGGTGACGCAGGAAATCAGCATCAAGCCCGCTGTAGTGCCCATTAACCATTTAAATAAACGCATTAGACTTTCCTTTATTGAATGACCGGTCCGTCGCTCTGACTGACCGCTTTTAATCTGGCAATTAATTCCGGCCAATCCACCTCCCGGGTGTAGCCGACTACATTAATCCATGGAGGCAGACCGCCACCTTTGACAATATAGTAACCCTGCTCGGTTGCTTCGATACCATCCATTTGACAGACCGAATTCATCAACCGACAACTTAGACCAATTTTCTGATAGGAAAAATCTTCAAACAAGCCCATAAAGCCCCGCGATAAAATCGCACTCGGACCACCACCTATCTGCGAAATATTATTCACTGCACGCTGACTGATTCGGCGGCGCCCAGGATCCTTGTCCGGCGTCATAAATACCGCATCAAATTGCACGGGTTGCCAGTTGGATAAGCGAAGATTATGTATTCGCCCGTTAATTTTGCCGCTTATATTACCAAAATCAAAGGTACTGGTGAGTGTCTGTAAGTCCAGACGGTTTATATCAATATTCGCATAAAGCTGAGGCAGGCTTCCAAACGGCTGTTGTAAACGAAGATCTTTTATTACCGTTGTGCCATCAAATAACTTCAATAACAGCGCCCCATCCACACTGATGATCTCGTCAGCATAACTGACTTTTGGAATCATACCGGATAATTTTCCCTGCAGTTCAGGCCAGCCCAGCAAACGGCTTAGCTGATCCATCGAAACCGGACTTAATAAGCCCTGAAACTGCCAGCGTGTTCCCTGTTCTTCTGCCAGACTTAATTGAAAATTATTCAGTGTTAATTCACCGTCCAGAATTGGTAATAACAAACTGTCGGTAAACTGAATCTGATTCTGACTGACTTCTGCCTGCAATGTTGAGCCGCCCAAAGGCATCGATAAAACTGATGCGGATTGCCAGCTTAATATGACCGGCAATACCGCCGTTTGGTTGGTCCAGGCCATTTGCCCTCCGAGCCTGTCAATGCTGAATCGCCCAGCCTCATCTGCCAAACTGACTGACTGCAGATCCACTATGAATTGATACTGCTCATTGTCCCATTGGATATCGGCATCAAGTTGCCCGCTTGCCTGCAAGTGACTCAGCGAGGATCCCGGAATAAACGGCTGCAGCCAGTCTTTATACAATATGCTTATGTCACTGCTATTCAGATCCATTTTCAGGTGTTGTAATTGCGTATTTTGCCCCTGCAATTGTCCCGCTGCCTGAACAGATTCTCCGTGTTCAAACCGCAGCTTTTGTATCTGCCAACGTTGTTCGTTGAAAGAAAGTTGCCCCTCACTGCTTAGCATGACGGGCTGTTCAGCCAAATCTAAAAATATGGGTTCAAAATAGGCCTGCCCATCATCGACAGTCAGGGTTTGTTCCCAGCGCCAGCTTCCCGACTCGGCTTGCAGTTCCAGCGTGAGCTGCGCGTCTACTGTTTCTGCTACATAACGTCCACTGGGGTCAGAAAATCCGACATTACTTAGTGCGCCGGTAACCGAAGCTGATGTCAGATTTTGCTGCTGGCCTTTTAGTTTAGCCTCAATATCGGCGATGACATTAACATTCCATTGTGAAAACAGATTAAGCTGTTGCTGGTTAATATAGGGGCTGACAACACGCATCAGGCTCGCCAGTGCAAGTTGCTGTCCGGTTAGCTCAGCTTGCCAGTCGCCTTGTTGATAACTGGCCTGAATGGATAATTGGCCTTGCTCAATCCGAATGTTTTTAAGTGAAAGCTGATAATTGTCTTCTTCGACCTGGGATTGAACGCTAAACGATAATTTTTGACTGCCCCATTGTGCATGAGTGAAGTCGACTTGACCGGCCTGACAGTCAATTTGTCCGGATACCCAGCGTAGCGTGTCACAATGAAGTCTGACATCTGATAATCGGCCAAAAGGTTCAGCTAACTGAACACCGTTGGCAGTGGCGCTAATAACCAACCCCGTGGTTTTTAAATCAATTTCCACTTGCAAACCACTGATATCAACCTGTTCGCTTGACCAGTTACCAATCTGGATTGATACCTGTTCTATTGCACAGACCGATGTGGCTGCTACGAGTAACAAAACCGTTAAAAACAGGGTCAGTTTATTTTTCATGGGCGCCTCTGTTGTGACTCTGAAAAATCAACAGACCCTCGTGGATATCCCGTCGTGGCGGACATTACTCTGCAGGGAACACACCCGTGGAAAGGTAACGATCACCACGGTCGCAAATAATACAGACGATTACCGCATTGCTGACCGTTGCCGATAAACGTAATGCCGCAGCAACACTGCCGCCTGATGAAACGCCACAGAAGATACCTTCTTCACTGGCGAGTCGACGCATCGTTTCTTCAGCAACCTCCTGCTCTATATCCAGCGTCAGATCAACTCTTTCCGGTTCAAAGATTTCCGGCAGGTAGGCTTCTGGCCAACGTCTGATGCCGGGAATTTTTGCACCGTCAACCGGTTGCACACCAACAATCTGCACCTCTGAATTCTGTTCTTTTAGATATCTGGATACCCCCATAATCGTGCCGGTGGTTCCCATGGCACTGACAAAATGGGTTACTTCACCTTTTGTATCACGCCAGATTTCCGGCCCGGTAGTTTCATAGTGTGCCAGGGGATTATCAAAATTACCGAACTGGTTCAGTACTTTACCCTCTCCCATCGCCTGCATTTGCAACGCCAAATCGCGTGCCGACTCCATTCCATCGGTCAGGATAATTTCTGCGCCATAAGCCCGCATTGATGCACGGCGTTCCTGACTCATGCTTTCCGGCATAATCAAAATCATGCGATACCCCAGAATGGCCGTGACCATTGCCAGAGCAATACCGGTATTACCACTGGTGGCTTCAATCAGTGTATCGCCCGGTTGGATATCGCCACGTTGCTGCGCATGACGAATCATACTGGCGACCGGCCGATCTTTTACAGAGCCTGCAGGATTATTGCCTTCCAGCTTGCCCAGAATGATATTACTGGTCTCACCGGGAAGGCGCTGCAAACGCACCAGCGGTGTATTCCCAATAAAAGATTCAATCGTCGGATATTCAGCCATCTCAGCCTTCCACTAATACAACGTAAGCGGTGGCATAATCGCCATCATCACTCAGACTGAGCATGGCCGTCTGAATATTTTTTTGGGATAATAATCGCTCGGCATAGTCATGAAATATCAGCTCTGGTTTACCCAGACTATTATTGCGAACTGCAATATGCTGCAGGCTCAGACCATCACGAAATCCAGTTCCCAGTGCTTTAGCTGCGGCTTCTTTAGCGGCAAAGCGTTTTGCCAGAAATGCTGCCGGTTGCTTGTTTTTTTGAAATTGCTCGAACTCGCTGGCATCCAGAATCCGCTGCGCCGCTTTATCGCCGTATTTGTTTAACATTTCTGTTATCCGCGGAATATGCACTAAATCTGTGCCAATACCACTGATCATCCGCGACGGGCTTCCAGCATCAATTGCTTCATTTCACGAACTGCAGACTGAAAGCCAGTAAAAAATGAGCGAGCCACAATGGCATGACCGATATTGAGTTCAACCAACTCTTTAATAGCTGCAATCGGCTGCACATTGTGATAATGCAAACCATGACCGGCATTAACCTGCAGTCCCAGTGCATGAGCTTGTTCAGCAGCTTTACGGATAATTTTCAGTTCCTTTTTAGCTTCTGCAGCGGAACTGGCTTCTGCGTAACGACCTGTATGCAATTCAATCACCGGAGCACCGCAGGCAACAGCTGCTTCAATCTGTTTTAATTCCGGATCAATAAACAATGAAACTGTTACTCCAGCTTCAGCCAGGCGAACGCAGGCATCATGCATACGTGATTGCTGACCGGCAACATCCAGTCCACCTTCGGTCGTGAGTTCCTCACGACGTTCCGGTACCAGGCAACAATCGGCTGGTCGATAATGTTCGGCAATGCTGAGCATTTCTTCGGTGACCGCCATCTCCAGATTCATTTTAGTTTGCAGAATATCCGCCAGCATTTTGACATCGCGATCCTGGATATGCCGGCGGTCTTCGCGTAAATGCAATGTAATGCTGTCAGCTCCGGCTTGTTCGGCTTCAATAGCCGCCTGAATCGGATCGGGGTAACGGGTACCGCGGGCTTGTCTTAACGTAGCCACATGATCAATATTGACGCCAAGATAAATCGACATGATGTTCCTTAATTAACTGTTTTTAGTTCCGGCATAACGCTGCATTTCTGCAAACAACTGCCGGCTTTTCAGCGGTTTGCCATCTAAATAATAGTTTATTATTAAACGCATAAGCTGCTTTGTTTCATTCAGGCTAGTCGGATCATTCAGATTTTCCTGCAACAGTTGTAACAAACTGGCACCTGAAATAATGCGCTTTGTGTCATTTACCAGACAAAGCTGCAACCCTTGATCAGGCTGATAGCTGTAATGCAGGTGCTGCTCAACCGGTTCACCCTGGCTGTCTGTGGTCAAATCCAGACCATACCCCAAAGCTTCGAGCAAGCGCTTTTCAAAAAGTCTCAGCACCTGTTCCGCCTGGTCAGCTTCTTGCAATCCTTCCAATGCTTTCTGATAGGCCTCAAACACCAATGGTTCAGGTTGCTGTTGCATCAGCAATCTGACCAGTAATTCATTGATGTACAAACCACACAAAGTAGCATTTCCCTGCAACCAATAGGGTGCACTGATGGTTTCAACTTTACTGAGTGTGAGTAAATCACCACGACCAAACCAGTTCAACCACAATGGCTGAAATAATTGCAGAGGATTATTATGACGACGTTTACTTTGTCGCATCCCCCTCGCCACCAGACTTAAACGTCCATAATCGGCAGTAAACACGTCCAGCAACAAGCTGGTTTCACGATAAGGACGTTGATGTAATACAAATGCCTGGGTGAATTCCACAGGATTGCCTAATCAAAGATCGTCGTTATAACCCAAATTGCGTAACATGCGCTCATTATCAGACCAGCCTTCACGTACTTTGACCCATAATTGCAGAAACACTTTGCAGCCGAATAATTTTTCCATATCTTCACGGGCATCTTTACCGACTTGCTTGAGCAACTCGCCTTTTTTACCAATGACGATAGATTTCTGACCACTGCGTTCAACATAAATCACGGCGCTGATACGGAACATACCGTTATCGTCTTCAAACTGTTCAATATCCACCGTCAGTGAATAGGGTAGCTCCTGGCCCAAATGACGGAACAGTTTTTCGCGAACCATTTCGGCCGCCAGAAAACGTGAGCTGCGATCGGTAAGCTGATCTTCATCAAAGATCATCTCGCCTTCTGGCATTAATTTATATATCGACTCTTCCAGAGATTCCAGATTGATGCCTTTACGCGCAGATAAAGGCACGATATCCGTAAATTTATACAATGCAGCCAGCTTTTCTACCTGTGGAAACAAAGTAGCTTTATCTTCTAATTTATCAATTTTATTCATCACTAAAATGACTGGCTTGCTGGTTTCCTTTAATTTCTGTAATACCCGCTCATCCTCTTCGGTCCACTTCATGCCTTCGATAACAAACACCACGACATCGACATCTTCTACCGAAGCCGCAGCCGCACGGTTCATATATCGATTCATCGCTCGTTTGCCATCACTGTGGATACCGGGCGTATCAACATAAATGAACTGACCCGTATCTGTTGTTTTAATGCCCAGAATACGATGGCGGGTGGTTTGTGGACGGCGAGAGGTAATACATAATTTTTGTCCCAGCACCCGGTTAATCAGGGTGGATTTACCGACATTGGGACGACCGATAATGGCGACATAGCCACTACGAAAAGCAGGTTGATCATTCATATTTTTGACTCGATTAACGTCAGGGCGCGTTCAGCGGCTTTTTTTTCAGCCTTCCGATGACTGCTTCCTTGAGCCACAACTAATTTATTCAACAAACTCACCTGACAGGATGCCTCAAATACGGGCTGTTTATCGGCAGATTCGATTTCTTTTACACTATAAAGTGGTAGTGGTAATTTGCGGCTTTGCAATAATTCCTGCAAACGGGTTTTGGGATCTTTAATGGTTTCAGTGACATCGATGGAATCCAGACGTTCATCGTAAAGCCGCAAAATAAGAGGCTTTACCACATCGATACCGCTATCCAGAAACAGCGCCCCAAAAATAGCTTCCAGCGCATCTGCCAGAATGGATTCTCGACGAAACCCACCACTTTTTAATTCACCCTGACCAAGAATCAACACTTCACCCAATTTTAGTTCACGTGCGATTTCTGCCAGTGTTTCCCCTTTAACCAGGCTGGCACGGAGGCGACTCATCTTGCCTTCTCTGGCCTGTGGAAAACGGTTAAATAATTCCTCGGCAATCACAAAGCTCAATATGGCATCGCCCAGGTATTCCAGTCGTTCATTATTCTTTGGTGCGGCACTCCGATGAGTAAGCGCCTGCAATAATAGGTCTGTATTTTTAAATTCAATGCCAAGTTGCTGGCACAGTTTTTTCTGCTTGATGTTTATCATCTAACGGCCGGTTCCACATCCACATCAGTGACAAAATGTCCTACTAAATCAATATGGGCAAAAAACGGTTTACGCACTTCATAATCAATGACGATTTTGGTGACGTAAGCATTACTTCTACCACGGGAAAGTTCGATATTTTCTTTTTTAACGCTGGATATATAGCCGGTATTAAAGCGCTTACTCAGTAACAACATCACTTGCTCATTGGTGAGTTTGTTATTTTTCAATTCTGTTTCCATTGATTTCATGATTTGTAAAACACCGTAGTATTCCTGATACATCGGCACCAACCGCATAGTTAATGTGGCAAAAAATGCGATGATTGCCAGTACAATTACCCAGCTGATTAACGTCATTCCCTGTTGTTTTTTCATCATGTACTCCTAGACCCTAGTTAATAGAACGTCCAACCCTCGACCAGACGACACCACCATCATCCCAACTCCAGCTCATCCAGATAAAAAACGCTTTCCCGACCAGATTCTCTTCCGGTACTGTTCCCCACACACGGCTATCATTACTGTTATCGCGATTATCACCCATCACAAAGAAGTGACCTTCCGGGACAGTGATCTCCCCTTCCATCGATTGTCGCTGCGGATCCACTAAAATATCATGCGTCACGCCAGTTAAACTTTCTCGCTTAAGCTCGGCGCGCGGTGCGATCATTCCTGCCAGCTCTGAGGGTTTAGTACCGGATTCCTGCTTGATTTCCTGTCCGTTTATATAAAGTGTTTTATTGAAATAACCGACTTTATCACCGGGTAATCCGATGACCCGTTTGATGTAATCAATTTGGGGTTGCTCTGGATATCGGAATACCATGACATCACCCCGTTCCGGAGTGCCGGTATTGATAATTTTGGTATTAATCACGGGGAGACGAATGCCGTAGGAAAACTTGTTCACCAGAATGAAATCACCAACGTGCAAGGTTGGTAACATGGAGGATGAAGGAATACGGAATGGTTCTGCGACAAAGGAGCGAATAACCAACACCAGCAGAATAATTGGGAAAAATGATTTAGCGTATTCAACTATCGCCGGTTCATTTTCACTGACAGGGCGCTGGGGGGCTAACCAAAAACGGTCAACTAACCATATCAGGCCGGTTATCGCGACCAGTAACACCATTATTGCTGGGAAACTCACTTGACGCTCCTTTTAAGATTTCTTGGATAACTGCAAAACCGCCAAGAAGGCTTCCTGCGGCACATCCACTTTGCCGATGGATTTCATACGTTTTTTACCGGCTTTTTGCTTTTCTAGCAATTTACGTTTGCGAGAAACGTCGCCTCCGTAACATTTTGCCAAAACATTTTTACGCATCGCTTTGACCGTTGAGCGCGCAATAATATGCCCTCCGATGGCAGCCTGAATCGCCACATCAAACATTTGGCGCGGGATCAGTTCCTGCATTTTTTCGACTAACTGACGGCCACGCGACACGCTCTGATCCTTGTGAACAATCATCGATAAAGCATCGACTTTTTCACCGTTGATTAATACATCCAGTTTTACCAACGCTGCCGCTTCGAAACGAATAAAATGATAATCCAGTGAGGCATAACCACGACTCACTGATTTAATACGGTCGAAGAAATCAATCACCACTTCATTCATGGGCAATTCATAGGTCAGGGCAACCTGTTTCCCCATATATTGCATGGATTTCTGTACGCCACGTTTTTCAACGCAAAGCGTTATCACGGCCCCCAGATAATCCTGCGGAACCAGCATATCGGCAACCACAATTGGCTCGCGAATTTCTTCAACTGAACCGGCATCGGGCAGTGAAGCCGGATTTTCAATCTTTATCACATCACCCTTTTTGGTGACCACCTCAAACACCACCGTCGGAGCGGTTGTGATCAGATCCAGATCGTATTCACGCTCCAGTCGTTCCTGAATGATTTCCATATGTAATAATCCGAGGAAACCACAACGGAAGCCGAAACCTAAAGCCTGTGAGTTTTCTGGTTCATAAAACAACGAAGAATCGTTTAAGCGCAATTTCCCCAATGCTTCACGAAACGCATCGTAATCATCACTGCTGACCGGAAACACACCGGCATAAACCTGTGGTGTAACAGACTTAAAGCCAGGCAACATTTCGGTTGCGCCATGCTGAGAGGTGGTTAATGTATCGCCTACTGGTGCCCCATCGATTTCTTTAACACCGGAAATCACATAACCCACTTCACCACAATTCAATGCTGTGCGCTTACTGCGCTTAGGCGTAAACACACCGACTTCATCGACCTGGTATTCCTGTCCGGTAGACATCACTCTGATTTTATCGCGGGTTTTCAGTCTGCCCTGTTTAATTCGCACCAATGAGATGACACCGACGTAGCTGTCAAACCATGAATCGATAATCAGGGCCTTTAATGGACCTTCCGGATCACCTTGCGGCGGTGGAACGCGAGCGACCAATTCTTCCAGCACTTCATCGATGCCGACACCGGTTTTGGCACTGCAACGCACAGCATTGAGTGCATCGACACCGATAATATCTTCAATTTCCTGCGCCACCCGATCCGGTTCCGCTGCGGGCAAATCGATTTTGTTTAATACCGGTAATACCTCAAGGCCAAGATCGATAGCGGTGTAGCAGTTCGCCACACTCTGGGCTTCAACTCCTTGTGCGGCATCAACGACGAGTAAGGCACCCTCACAGGCCGCCAGCGAGCGGGATACTTCATAGGAAAAGTCAACGTGACCGGGCGTATCGATAAAGTTGAGATGATAGGTTTCACCGTCTTTCGCCTTGTAGTCAAGTGAGACACTTTGCGCCTTGATGGTAATGCCCCGTTCTTTTTCGATATCCATCGAATCAAGAACCTGTTGTGACATTTCACGTTCAGTCAAACCACCACAGATTTGAATAAAACGATCCGCTATTGTGGATTTACCATGATCAATATGGGCAATGATTGAGAAGTTTCTAATATTTTTCATTGAGTAGCGATTATGAACGTGTTGGAGGTTGAAATAACGAGTTGCAAAATGTGTTCATCTCCATGATTTGGAATGTATTGCCAATGCGAAACACGCATCGTGCAAATGACCCGGTATTATACGCACTTAACTGAGTTATAACGATAATAAATACTAGGGTCTGTTGATCTTTCAGGGCCACCAATGCCGGAGACTATTTTTTTGTCCAACAAGGCGGAAATGATGCGATGTAGTGTTCTACATAAATTATTTTTAACGCAGTTGGGCGGAAAAATAGTCCCAGCCCTTCGGGTTGTGGCTTAAAATGCACCACTCTACGTGGCCTACATGGATGTAAGTCAGGGGCTTGAGCAGGATGCGGAAGCTTTGCTCGTCATTTATTTAGAACGACTACAAAAACGCCGGGAGTGTTTTTGAGCGTAAGCCCCAAAGGGGTAAGATACATGGATATATCTCACAAACTGCATTCCTTACGCCTTGATTGATGCATTTTAAGTCACAACAGAGGCGGCTATGAAAGATCAACAGACCCTGGGATAGTCTGTCGCGCTGCTTTCACATCACACAATAATCACAACAAAGCCTTTGCATAACGAATATGGATCATTAGCATTAAGTGCTCCTCACCCCAACTTCTTTAAAACGGATACCTGATGCAGGCCAGCAAAACTGACAACGACGTCCTCAACGGTCCGATTATTTCTACTTTTCTTCGCTATGCCATCCCATCGATTCTGGGATTACTGGCCATTACGACTGCCAGTATTGTGGATGGTATTTTTATCGGACAATTTGTCAGCGCAGAAGGCCTGGCAGCCATCACCTTATTAATTCCATTTTTTACGCTGGTTTTTGCCATTGCCTTGATGTTGTCGATTGGTGGTGCCGTTCGCGCCGGCAATTATCTGGGACAAAACAATATCGAAGCAGCTTCCGCGGTATTCAGTAAATGTCTGATAAGCATTTTTATTGTTGGTCTGCTGTTTATGAGTATTTCATACATGCTGGATCGGCAAATATTATCGCTGCTCGGTGCACCTGAAGAGTTGATTGCACTGGTTCTGCCCTATTTCCATATTATCTGTATGGTGCTGGTGATGCAGGTAACCAGCATGGTGCTGTATTACTTTATTCGGCTGGATAACAATCAAAAGCTGGCTACATCGGCTCTGGTAGCCGGCGCATTAATCAATATTGTTCTGGATGCGATATTCATCATTGCTCTGGAGATGGGGTTAAAAGGTGCTGCCTGGGCAACCTTTACTGCGCAAATCATTCAGATGCTGATTCTTTCTGTTTATTTTGTCCGTAAACAACGACGCCTAAAACTGATATTACGACCCGGCAACTGGTCTGAGGTCGCTAAAGTGTCTTACAACGGTCTGTCAGAATTTGTAAACGAACTGTCAGGCGGTATGGTCATTCTGCTGCTCAACTGGTTGCTGGTTATCTACCAGGGCGTCAGCGGATTAGCTGCTTTTGCCGTGATTAATTATCTGATTTTTATCAGTCTGATGATTTATTACGGTATTGCAGACGCTTTGCATTTACTGATCAGTCAAAACCATGGGGCAGCACAAGCCAGACGAATTCACGATTTTGTCATCACAGCTTTGGCGATGGTTTTTGCTGTTTCAATCATTTTAGTCAGTGTTTTATTGCTTTATCCGCAGTGGTTGATCCAATTATTTTTACAGGAAGGTGCGTTGGAAAGCCAACAGTTGTCGGCTGAGTTTATTCAACTGGTCTGGCCATTGTTTGCCGTGAATGGACTGAACGTCACCTTGTCAGTTTACTTAACAGCCATGCAAAAACCATTGCCCTCTATGAGTGTCGCGTTAAGCCGTGGTTTTATACTTCCTGTCGGTTTATTGCTCTTATTGTCTGCATGGCTACCAGACAAACAATTTCTTATTGCGCTTCCGCTTGCCGAAGGTCTGACCTTAATCCTGGCCTTAATACTTTGCTGGAAATACTCTCCCGGCAGGATTATTCATTAGGATCTTAATACGCTAAAAAAGAAAAGCCGGATGTCATTGCAACATCCGGCCCAAAATCATCAAACCTTCATTCAGGGGATACAGCTTGATGGATTAGAACTGCCAGGCCACGCTTAATCGAACATCACGACCGGGATCAGGCAAACCGATAATATTTTCAAAATCGGCAAACTGGCTGAAATCTGCGTTGGTGGCATGATTAAGATAATCTTTATCAAACAGGTTATTGACGGTTAAGGTGACTCGTAAATCCTGACTTTGCATGGGTAACCATTGCGCATAAAGGTCATGAATGGCATAACCCGGTTTATCCAAGTCGCCTTGAGAGGTTTTGACATCTTTTAATCGCTCGACAAAATGTCCGTTCCAACCAAAAGACCAGGTACTATTCAGCTGATAATCCAGTTTGGCTGACAGGGTATTACCGATACTATTAGCAATGCCACCGTGATCATAGGCATTGGCATCTAATTCACCCACTTCAGCTTTGTTATGATGGAAACTCAGACTGGCAAGTAACTGAGTCCAGCGATAACCTGCTTCAAGTACATAACCTTTTGACTCTAAATCACCAACATTTTCATATAAGTTTGGTCTGCCAATGGGATCAGCAATCAAATTATCGATATTTGTTTTGTATAGTTTTGCGGAAGCAAATAAACGGGAATCATCATAAGCAATGCCAACTTCTGTGTTATCAGCATCTTCCGGCTTGAGATTCGGGTCTTTTGCCCACCCATCCAGTTTGAATGCATCCTGTGCCATCGGGCCTCTGAAGGCTTCAGCATAACTTGCAAACACATTGACTGTGTCCGAGACTTCATAATTCAGACCAATGTTATGGCTTATTTCACTCTCATTCAGCTCAAGACCATTATTATCTTCAAGTTCATATTTGTCGTAGCGAAGGCCTGCAGATAAAAGCAGCGCATCAGTCAGTTGAATAGCATCCTGGATATAAATGCCTTTCACCTTGCCTGTTTCTTTTGCTTCACGTCTGTTGGTTTCGGCACCGGCACGTGTTTCATCTTCTCGATAGTCAAATCCATAGGTGACTGAATTTATACCAATCACACTGGTATTACGTATATCCATTCCCTTACTTTTGATAAAACCATAGTAAGGTCCAAAGCGACCATTCTGATATAACTCGGATTCAGTATTAAACAGTGTCACCTTGCTATCAACCCACGGATTATCAGCAGGGTTGAAGTCATAATTCAGCGTAATGGTTTCACGCTCCAGATCCATTTGATAAAGATCATTAAAGCCTTCTGACACAATCCACTGAGGTCGGGCAGCACGGTCGCCTTCATCCTTGCGTTTTTCGTAACTCAACCGAACTGTCTGGCTATCAGTAATTTCACCAACGACTTTGGTAAACAGGAAATCCTGGTCTGAGCCAGTGCCAATGCGTTCAATACCATTACCATCTTCATAGTCATCTATATCCGCTTTGGTATAAGAGACCATAGCGCTGATACTATCTGATACACGACCGAACAGACTGGTGTTGGTTTTAAAACTGTCTGTATTACTGAAATATCCTGCCTTGAGTAAGGCACCGAAATCTTTACCGGGTTTGAGCATGTCAGTTGGATCTTTAGTAATAAATTTAACCGCGCCCCCCAATGCACCCGGGCCATTTAATGCCGAACCGGCACCGGCACTTACATCAACCCGCTTCAGCAATTCTGGCTCGATCGTGATACGGCCATTATGGTGGTATAAACTGCCGCCTTGGCTAGCACCATCAATTGACACATTTAAAAGTTTATCCTCAATGCCACGGATGTAGAGTTTCTGGCCGATCGGCACACCGCCACCTACAGTGACCTCCGGAGAATGGCGGAATAGGTCAGCCAAGTCATTGGCCTGCATTTTTTCGATCTGATCTGCATCAACGCTATTATTATCTAAGCTAATCGATTGGCCGGTCACTTTTACAACATCCAGTTGCACATTGTCCTTTTCAGCAGCCCAAACCGCCGGCCCTGATAAAGCAGCGGCTATTGCCAACGTCAATATAGTCGGGCGACTTACAACACTCCGGTTTATTTTCACTTTAACCTCGCGAATAATAATCATTATCAAATAAAACAGATTCGCATTCTAGTCAGAGTGAACGGAGATTAAAACCAAATTTACAATTGTTACAATTGGCAGGTGATCAAGATGTTAACTTTTAGCGGTTATGGGCAACTGCATGATCATCGTTAATCCACCGAATTGATGAATTTGTGCCCATAACTCCCCCCCCGTCGCTTCCACTTGTCGCCTGGCAAGGGCTAGTCCCACGCCAAAGCCTTTATGTTCATTCGGGTGAGAACTGTGCAGGCGGAAGAAAGGTTTGAAGATATTTTGCAGGTGCTGTTCAGGCACACCCGGTCCCTGATCATCAATCAGCAAATCATAACGATCGGAATGCTGGTGCAGAGTTATGCTGACAGTCCCGGATAACGGGGTGTATGACAGTGCATTACGCAGTATATTTTCAATAGCATGGCCTAACGCTCGATCACTTGTTTGATGAAGACAAGCTGTTTCCGGCATCTTCACAATAATCACATGTTCGGGGAATTCAAATCGTGCATTTTCCACAATACTGTCGATCAGATCGGTCAGATCGAGTGACTCGTTACGTAAAGCCGGTCGCTCGTTCTCTAACCAGGCAAGTGTTAACGCATCTTCAACTAATTCTCGCATCTGCTGGCATTCATATCGAATCCGCTGCAGCGCTTCATTGTCCGGGCTGGTCTGTTCAGCGATGCTTAGTGCCAGCTCAACCCGTGTTAAGGGAGTACGTAATTCATGTGATAAATCTGAAGTCAGGTGGCGCTGAGTCTGAATCTGCTCTCCTATCCTTTCTGCCATGCTATCGAACGTACTGGCCAGTATTGCAATTTCATCGTTACGTTTACCCAAATCATCACGCACTCGTACGGCAAAATCGCCATCGCTGAATTGTTTAGTGGCTTTTTCAAGTTGTCTTAAAGGCGAGATGACATGCCGGTAAATCACTAAGCTCAGGATAGCCATCAGTAACATAGGCAAGGCTATTTGTAATAACAGACTGGCATAAGTCCAATATCCTCCGGGACGCATGCGTTGTGGCAGACGGATCAGAAAATGAGTATGTCTATCTGCAAAAGTGACATCCATAATGGGATTCTGAGCAAAATACAGATGTATTTTCCATGTAATATCCCGGCCCAAAGCGAAATTATTAATAAAGTAATCGTCCATTTCGCTGTCTGCCAACGGGGTAAGCTGTGATCTTACCAGTGCAACCCAGGTATCTTCTCGCTGTTTGATGGTATTGATCCAGTCGGCCAGTTTTTCTACCTCGCCTTTTATATACAATTCTTCTGCCTTTCTGGCATAGTCGACTAACTGTTGCTGATATTGTTTATCAATAAAACTCATATGCTGCTCAGTGCGCAGAATCAAATGATGGATTATCCAGAACAAGGCAATGGTACCAATCGTAATCGTCGCACATAATTTCCAGAACAGACGACGTTTCATAACAGCATATAACCTGTTCCGTGAACGGTTTGCAGCCTGTCCACCGGCATACCGACATCAATCAATTTACGTCTGACCCGGCTCATATGCATATCCAGGCTTCGATCATAACGACTGAAATCGCGTTCCATCACGAGTCGATACAATTGTGGTTTGCTTAATAGATGATTGGCATGTTGCGTCAACGTCCATAATAATTTGAACTGGATAGGCGTCAGTTGTACAACTTGTTCATGAAAAAATACTTTCTGTTTTTTTCTATCCAGCATCAGACCTTCATGCTCCAAAACAGAATTTTCCTGATGTGGATGGTCGATAGCTCTGACTCTTCGCAGGATCGCTTCAATACGCAGCACCAGTTCAGTGAAATTAAATGGCTTTGGCAAATAATCGTCAGCGCCGTTTTTAAACCCCATAATGCGTTCCTCTTCGGCACCATGAGCCGTCAGAATGAGCACCGGAGTTTGTCGACTTTGTCGCAGCGTATTCAATACCGAATAACCGTCACGTCCAGGCAAGCTGACATCCAGCAGAATCAGGTCAAATTGACCGCTTACAGCTTTAAGTAGCCCCTCTTCACCGTTAAAGCATTGAATAACTCTAAAACTTTTCTTTTCAAGCAGCTGTTTTAATTGATGATTTAAAACCAGATCATCTTCAATTACCAGAATATTGCTGTGGGAATTCTTTTTATCTGACATGGAATACGAAGTTCAACTCATCTAGATGATAATAATTATCATTAATGATAAAGCCAATCACCAAAATATGAAACTTTGTTTTATTCCATCCTTATTGCAAACAATAAAAAAGGCAGCTGATAGAATTCCATCAACTGCCTTTTAAACTTGCCAAGAATAATTTATTACATAAGCTGCTTATACATTATTCCGGAATTTTTAACGCCAGGAACTGCGAAGCTCCGGAACGTTGTACCAACACGGGAATCGCTTTATTGGTCGGCAGCTTTTTAGCCAGTTCAATAAACTGTTTAGCGTCTGTAATCTTCTCATTATTTATACTGAGAATAATATCACCGGGAGCAATACCGGCTTCTACAGCAGGCCCAGACTCAATTTTTCTCACTGTGACACCGCTTTGATTTGGTCCTAACTCAGCGCGCTGCTCAGCCGATAAATCAGTGACTTCCATGGCCAGACGATTATCATAGAACTGGCTAATTTTAGGCCCGCTTCCGCTGGCAATCTGTTCATCTTCCGGTAATTCTTCCACTGTAACGGAAATCGTCATTTTCTTGTTATTACGAATAATTTCCGCTTTCGATTTTTTACCAATCTCGGTTCGACCGACGATAGGCGGAAGATCGGAGGAAGCATCAACATTACGATCATCAAACTTGAGAATAACGTCACCCGCTTCAAAACCGGCCTTCTCAGCAGGACTGCCTGCAACGACACGAGAAACCAAAGCACCACGAGGTTTACTCAGTCCGAATGATTCAGCCAGTTCACGTGTTACATCTTGGATGACCACACCCAACCAACCGCGGCTGACATAACCTTTATCTTTAATTTGCTCAACCACATTCATTACAGTGTCGACAGGTATTGCGAATGAAACCCCCATAAACCCACCGGTACGGCTGTATATCTGTGAATTGATACCAATAACCTCACCATCAAGATTAAATAACGGACCACCCGAGTTACCCGGATTAATCGCCACATCCGTTTGAATAAATGGGACATAGCTATCACTCGGTAAACTGCGTCCTAAAGCGCTGACAATCCCCGCTGTTGCGGAATAATCAAAACCAAAAGGTGAACCGATGGCTAAAACCCACTCTCCCACTTTCAGGTCATTTGAATCGCCTAGTTTAACCGCTTTCAGGTTCATGCCTTCAGCATCAACCTTTAACAACGCCACGTCGCTACGCTCATCACTACCAAGCAATTCTGCAACTAGCTCAGTACGGTCACTGAAACGCACGATGATTTCATCGGCATCTTTGATGACATGATGGTTTGTCAGAATAAATCCATCAGATGAAAGTACAAAACCAGAGCCTAATGAACTTGGCATTGGGGCACGTGGCTGAGAAGGGTCGCCAAAAAAGCGTCTGAAAAAATCATCAAATGGTGTGCCTTCAGGCATTTCCATACCGGGAGGTAATGATGGAAGTGGCCCGCCAGCAGTATTCTCACTTGGTTTACTTTTAGTACTTATATTAACGACGGCATCGCCATTCTCGGCTACCAGTTCGGTAAACTCAGGTAAACCTCCCCTTGCCTGAACAGCTGAACTCAACATTAACCACATCAGCAATGCCATAACCATTGCACCTGTTGTTTTGTATTGCGTCATTATTTTTCCTCTATGATTTGAGTTTCGATGGCAATTTTCTGATTTTTAAGTCGGTTTTTGACCCAATAAAATCCAAGCATCAGACCAGCCAGTCCGGCAATAATTTCCACCAGTTCGTTTGCAAACATAAAACGGCTGGCTACCGCGCCTGCAAACATGAACAGTATTGGGAGAAGATACATCATGTAAGCACCATGCAATAATGCTTCCTCAGGAATTGAGACATTCATCTGCTGTCCAGGTTGCACCGTCTGTTTTTTAGGAACGGCAATCGTCGAAAAACGTCGACCGACATGTTCACTTAGCAACCCGGTACCACAGCCTTTTTTAACCTGACATTTATCACAGGTGGATTGACGTTCAGCTTGCAGCCAGATGGTTGACTCATCATAACGGATGACCGTAGCTTTTTGTTCGATCATCGGGATTCAGGACCGGCATATTCGATGGCTGCACCAATTTTCTCTACTGTTACCGCAGGTACTTCACCCACAACCGTTACAAAATGCGCGTGAATGACGCTACCAAATGCATTCACGGCCCCCATATGAGAACCACCATGAAAATGATTGTGTTGCGCACGCATTTTTTCGATAAACACGGAAACTGAGCTTAACCCGTCGCTATAGACACGTTGTTCTATGTGTGCCCCATTGTTGGCACGTAATCTGTTTTGATGAGCCACCAGGGTAAAACCATCAGGTAACCATTTTGCCTGCCAGTTGGAGAAAGCGACTAAATCCTGTGTTGTCATTTCGCCAGGTTCGGTGCGGTGCCATACCATTTCATTGCCTGACATTTGTGCTTTCAAAGATGCATCCGGTATCTCAATGCCGGTTTCTATATCCGTAAATTCAAAGGTTTCGAGTACTTCTTTATTTTCACCTATCAATTCTGATTTAAGCAGCAAATCGGTTTCTTTATCCATCCACAATCGATAGCCATAACGATAACTATCTACAGGTTTGATTTCCAATCTCTGAGTTAATTTGCCGGCGATACGATCCTCGCCCTCCAATGTTAATTCATAGAAAGGTGTCGCCGAGCGAAGACGACGAGGTAAATCGCTTGGAAATCCTCGGCCTAAAGGACGCTGACTGACATTGATTTGTTTACCATCAGGATTAATACAGGTAACCGTATCGTTTGAACGGATTACTTCCCTGGCAGCGCCATTAAGTGAAATCAGCCTTTCTGATTCGGTACCGTCATTATTACGGTGATAAATACGTACCGACTGGAATGTTTTGCCACTTTGGTAGGCAAAAACACCTTCATAGTTGAGTTGCTTAGCTGCCTGACTCATTCGCTCAAGTAATTCTATCGAAGCAGACTCAGCCTGTACTGTTGGAATAAACAACACCAACAGCGCAACGCAAAAACGAAATACCTGGCGCATCTTTATCGCTCCGTGCCATAGGAAACGACACGTCCATAAGAAAACATGCCTGATGTACCAACATACTCGTTATGGTCAACCAGATAATTATTCAGTCTGTCTTCGACTTCCGGCTCAGCGACTGTCCACCGGTTCGACTGACTAATCATGGTAGCAGGTGCTTCGTTGGCTACCACACTGGCCACCGGCATATTATCAAAACCGGATTGTTGCTGAACCACGCCCACGACGGCAAGTGCCCCCACTGAAGCGGCCATCGCCAACCCAGTGGCCTGTTTCCAGAAGTTATCAGGGAAACGGAACAGTTTTGCTGTTGATTTTGTTTCTGTTGCAATCGTGTAAGCGGGTTCATTATCCAATGCAGTTGATATACGGAATGTCAAATCCAGTGGACGTTGATTAATGCTTCTTGTATAGCCATGCAATATATCGCTTGCTTGCTGGTAGCGCATAAATGCTTCACGGGCGCTGCTGTCATTATTAATTAATTCCAACGCCTGTTCGAGTTCACTACCGGTCAGCTGGCCATCAACCAAAGCAGACACTAATTCGAGATGATTAATTGCCATTGTTATTCCTCTTCACCCATCACTGACTTAACTTGTTTATCGATAGCTTCCCTAGCCCTGAATATTCTTGACCGGACAGTGCCGATCGGACAGTCCATCGCTTCCGCGATTTCTTCGTAACTCATACCTTCAAATTCTCGCAACTTGATAGCTGTAGCGGTATCTTCCGGCAAATCTTCAATTGCTTGCTGGATAGCCTCTTCCAACTCTACACACATGAGACTGTTTTCAGGGGTCTCAAATTCCTTAAGTTCGGGTGCATCGTAATAATTTGTTGCATCCATAGCATCGACATCACTCATCGGTGGTCGACGCGAACTGGCAGTAAGATGATTTTTAGAGGTATTGATAGCGATACGATAAAGCCACGTATAGAACGCACTGTCCCCGCGAAAGTTCGGCAACGCACGATAAGCTTTAATAAAAGCCTCCTGCGCTACATCCATTGCTTCAACTGGGTCATGAACAAATCCGGTTATCACATGTATGATTCGCTGTTGGTACTTCATTATCAGCAGATCAAACGCCTTTTTGTCGCCCGCCTGTACCCGCTGAACTAATTCCTGATCCACGTTCATTTATATATCCGGCCTACTCCGACAAGCCGGAGACAATTTCTGTTTAATGCTAGATTGACCAATGTCATTTATTTTTGTTCCACAATCAGTGCACAATAATTGTTGGCATTCTACCTTTAACAGGACCCATGACGACAACTCATCATTTTGATCTGCTGATTATCGGCAGCGGAACAGCAGGTCTGACCCTGGCTTTAAAGATGGCAGACAAGGCCCGTGTTGCCGTTCTATCCAAAAGCCAGCTTGAGGAAGGTGCTTCACTTTATGCTCAAGGCGGCATATCAGTTGTACTCGATAAAGCCGATTCTTTGCAATCCCATATTGATGATACTTTGCGCGCCGGCGGCGGATTATGCGACGAGAAAGTCGTAAGGTTTACCGTTGAACATGCGCGGGAAAGTGTTGAGTGGTTGATTGAGCAAGGCGTTTCGTTTACCCGTGATGATATGACCACCGAGACATATCATTTGACTCAGGAAGGTGGTCACAGTCATCGACGGGTGATTCATTCAGCTGATGCAACAGGCCGGGCAGTGGAAACCACACTGCTGGATAAAGCCAAAGCCCATCCGAACATTTCATTGTTTCCTTATCATATCGGTATTGATCTGATCACCACACGCAAACATCTGGCCACAGAAGAGAATACCTGTTTGGGCTGTTATGTTCTGGATATTAAAAACGATCAACCGAAAACCTTTCTGGCGCCAGTTACGGTTCTGGCAACAGGTGGTGCCGGAAAAGTGTATTTGTATACCAGTAACCCAGACGTATCGACCGGCGATGGTATTGCCATGGGCTGGCGTGCCGGTTGCCGAATTGCCAATATGGAATTCATCCAGTTTCATCCCACCTGCTTATTTCATCCGAAAGCCAAATCCTTTTTAATTTCCGAAGCATTGCGTGGCGAAGGTGCCACGTTGAAATTAGCCGATGGCACCCGATTTATGCCGGCATTTCATCCTCAGGCTGAACTGGCGCCAAGAGATATTGTTGCCCGGGCAATCGACCACGAAATGAAGCGGTTGGGGCAGGATTGTGTGTATCTGGATATCAGTCATCAACCCAAAGAATTTATTACAACCCACTTCCCCACTATCTATAAGCGTTGCCTGAAATTTGGTGTCGATATGGCAAAAGAACCCATTCCAGTGGTGCCGGCAGCCCATTACACCTGTGGCGGCATTATGACCGATATGCGCGGACGTACCGATATTGAGGGGTTGTATGCTATTGGAGAAACTGCACATACCGGATTGCATGGTGCCAATCGCATGGCCAGCAACTCGTTGCTGGAATGCCTGGTCTTCGCCGATGCAGCTGCAAAAGATATCGCCACGCTTTCGAAAAAGCCGTTTCCTGAAAATATTCCACATTGGGATGACAGCCGTGTAAATCCGGCTAAAGAAGCCGTTGCCATTAGCCACAACTGGGACGAATTGCGCCGCTTTATGTGGGATTATGTGGGCATTGTGCGCAGTACTGAACGGCTCAATCGTGCTCGCCAGCGTCTGTTTCTGCTACAGCAGGAAATTAATGAGTTTTACAGTCAGCACCATATCAGCAACGATTTACTGGAATTACGGAATCTCGCAGATGTGGCTGAACTCATCATCGAATCTGCATTGCAGCGCAAGGAAAGTCGGGGCCTGCACTACACTCTTGATTATCCTGAAATGTCTGATACCGCGGTCAGTAATAGTATTATTGCCGGAAAAAAGCCAGTCTGATTCTCACTCGTAACTGTCGAAACTGTTCTTTATCGACAGCATCTTTAACGACCAGTATCGACAGGCTTCGCTTATCAGGTGTTTTGAACGTGATTATGACAGCAAAGCGTGTGACCCAGGCTGACTCCAGAACAAGATTAGGAATCAGAGAATTATCGGCATAGCGGATCTGCCAATATTCTTCACTGAAAGTCCGGAGCGCGACAGGGCGTTTGCTATATTCACCAACAATACCCAATCGGTAACTATGTAAAACCTGACTGATTAAAACCACCGTGACCAACAGTATTTTCACTATCATGCTCACCGCTAGCAGCGATATGCTCAGCACTGCCAGAATATGCACTAGAAAACTGTAAATAACGATATACCGTGATCGGGTTAATGGCAGATAAAATCCTTTTTCCTGCATCTTCATCCCTTATTTTCGCTAATGCCGCAAACTCGCTACAATGACTCATCCTTCTTCATGCTATCCATAAGAGTAAATTCATGACCGCTGACTATCAATCCATTTTGCATCAACAGGCTTCTGCCGGACTCGCAGAAAGCAGTAGTGATACCCATTATCTGATTCCATTACCAAGTTATGGGGTGATAACGGTAAGCGGTGAAGAAGCTACAGGTTTTTTACAGAATTTACTGACAAATGATGTAAACCAACTCACTCAGCAGACATGTCAGATTTCAGCAATGTGTAATCCAAAAGGACGCCTGCTGGCACTTTTCCTGCTGATTAAAACACAAGAGAGTTATCAGTTAGTGTTACCCAGAAGCCAATGCGCTTTTCTGGCGCAAAGACTGCAGATGTTTAAATTACGCAGCAAAGTTGAGGTTGCAGATAGCAGTGAACAGTTATCCGTCTGTGCTTTATTGGGCAATGCTCCGGTCGATCATGCCATTCCATTAACTGTACCGTCATCTGCTTTATTGATTCACTCAGCAGAACAAATGGGTTCCAGAATTGAAATTTTGCTGGACCAGGAATGGCAGCTTGCAGCAGAAGCCAGCTGGCATATTAGTGAAATTGAGGCAGGCATTCCGCTGATTGTGCCAGAAAGTCGCGAACTGTTTACGGCGCAACAAGTTAACCTGGATTTAATTGGCGGTGTCAGTTTCCGTAAAGGCTGCTATCCGGGACAGGAAGTAGTCGCTCGCCTGCACTATCTGGGTGAACCAAAACGTCGTTTGTTTCACGCTGTTGCAAACAAAGCTGACATTCCTGCGGTGGGTGAAACGGTTAACGATAAAGAAGGTGCGGTGGTCGGCCATATCGTCAGGGCTGTTCATGGCCATGATGACCAGTTATTACTGCAACTAAGTCTAAAACTGGAAGGTGCGGAACAACAGTTGTTTTTAAACGACGGGGCGCTGCTGGAACAGGTTCAAGCTTCTGCCCCGGCGAGGGAAGGGTTACTCTAGATCAAGCTTTTTAAGTTTATAGCGCAACGCCCGGAAAGTAATCCCTAAACGTTTTGCCGCAGCAGTTTTATTCCAGCGGGTTTCATTAAGTGCTTTTTCAATAATGGCCCGCTCCTGTTCTTCCAGATGACTTTCCAAGTCCTGATTCAGAGCGGGGGCAGATATAGATATACCTGTTTCAGGGATGGTAAAGGCGTTACCATTGGGTTGTGTTATAGCTGGCAGCATCAAATCCTCTGCCGAAATCCGTGTCCCCTCTGCCCAGGTCAACGCCCGCTCCAGCGTATTCTCCAGTTCACGAACGTTTCCCGGAAAGGGATATTGTTGCAAAGCCGTCATGGCTTCAGCCGTTAATGTAGTGACCGCAGAATGGGTTTTACCCGCCAGTTTTTTCAGGATATGTTCAGCTAACAATTGAATATCAGCCTGACGTTCTCTTAATGGCGGTACATGTAGTTCAATGACATTCAGCCGATAGAATAAATCCTGGCGAAAGGTCCCTTTTTCGACGCATTCCGCCAGATTTTTATGCGTCGCCGATAAAATCCTGACATCGACATTAATTTCATCATGACCACCTACCGGACGAATCGCTTTTTCCTGAATTGCCCTTAGCAGTTTGACTTGCATCATTAATGGTAAGTCAGCAACTTCATCGAGAAATAACGTGCCGCCATGTGCATGCTGGAATAATCCCTGTTTATCAGCAACAGCTCCGGTAAAAGCCCCTTTTTTGTGGCCAAAGAATTCGCTTTCTACCAACTCGTTGGGAATAGCGCCACAATTCACCGGCACAAATGCTTTTTCAGAGCGCGCTCCCAAATCATGAATTAATCTGGCCACCAATTCCTTACCCGTACCGGATTCACCACTGATATAAACCGGTGCCTGACTTCGGGCCAATTTGGCCACTTTGCCACGCAGTTCACGCATCAGCTCCGTTTCACCCAGTAAACGGTCTCTGGATCGCCGTTCGATTTTATGGGGTCGATTAGGTGACAATTTTAATGCCGCTTCCACCAGTTCACGTAAAACCTGCAACTTCAAAGGTTTGGAAACAAAATCGAACGCACCGGACTTCAAAGCGGTCACGGCTAAATCCATATTGCCATAGGCTGTAATAACCGCAACGGGTAGGTCAGGATGACTTTCCTGGATTTTTTTGACCAGCTGTAATCCATCACCATCCGGTAATCGCATATCGGTGAAACATAAATCAAATGATTGCTGTGACAACAGTCTTTCCGCTTCTGCGATAGTTTCGGCCGAAACACAATCTATCGACATGCCAGACAAGGTCATTGACAGTAAATCAAGAATGTCTGGCTCATCATCGACAATCAACGCTTGTGGATTCATTGAATAAACTCTTGTCTTTGCATTGGATAACTGATTCTGAAACAACTACCGAACTCATGCAGATAGTTTAGTCTGGCTCCATTGGCCTGGCATAACTCACGGGCCAGGTACAGTCCCAACCCTGTTCCACCGCTCCGTTCAGAATGAAACGGCTCAAATAAATGTTGCATTGCCTGTGGGCTGACACCAGCACCATTATCAATAACATCGATATTGATATCGTCGGCTTGCAGTGTGATACGGATTTCTACTGGCTGCTCCTGCTCTTTATCAGCATAGTGCCATGCATTATCAATCAAATTCCACATCACCTGATGCAATTGTTCTTCATCAGTGCAAATACGTGCCAGCGGCACCGACGAAATCAACGCGATTTGCCGGGCCGGGATATGTTTTATTTCGCAATACTCTTCTACCAGTTTTTCCAGCCACGGACTCAATACCACTACGGTAGGCTCAACATTTTTACGCCGACTCATTTCTAAAATGGTTTCGATAATGCTGTTCATCCGGACACTATGTCGTTGAATGATTCCGGTAAGCTTGCTGACTGACGCATCATGACTTAACGATTCCGCCAGCAGCTCTCCGGCATGGCTGATAGCACTCAAAGGATTACGAATCTCATGAGCGATGCTGGCTGTTAAACGTCCCAACGAAGCGAGTTTTAATTGCTGGGCTTGCTGTGCCAATGCCGTGGTATTTTCGATAAACACCAAAACTTCTCCTGAATCAAGCTGCGTGGCTCGCGCTAATAATTCAGGTAAATCAGCCCTGGCCTGAAAAGGTTCAAAGGCATCCGGTAAATGTTGTTTCCAACGCCAGATCTGATCAGCCAGCTCCGGTACATATTGTTTTAGTAAAAACTGTGAGGGAGCATCTTCTATTCCCATATACTGAGCAGCAGATTGATTACAAAGTGTGACTTTTCCCTGCTCATCCAGAACCAAAACAGCCACCTGCATTCTGCTGATGATGTGTTGATTCAGGCTTGCCAGTTTATTCAAATCCTGAGCTTGCTGTTCCGCCAGCAACTGGGATCGCTGCATGGTTCGTGAGAGCAGATGCGCCAAAAGCGCCGTAATAAAGAATATCGCCCCCAGCATACCGGCTTGAGCAAAATGGCTTTGACCTATCCCGGTCAATTCAGCATAAACCGCTTCAAGTAAAACCGATAAGGTCGCTATGGCTGCAATAAAAACGGCCAGTCGGCCAGGAATCAGCGCACCACCTGCCACGACAACCACGACAAGTAGTGCCCCCAGACCACTTTGCAAACCGCCTGCCGCATGAATAATCAGCGCCAGCGCAATAATATCGATAATCAGCTGAATACTGCACTGCGTGACAAATATACCCCAGTGTCGACTGGAAAATATCATCAACAATACAGCAACCATCAGATAGGTCAGGCTGACATAATGATGTAATAAGGGATATTTATTCCCGATGAATTCCGGTGTTAACTCAAGGTAAAAAACCACAAACAGAATAGCTGCCAGAAATAAACGGTAGCCGGAAAAGAAGGTCAGCGCCCGCCAGGAAGCCTGATCCTGTTCTGATTTAGTGGTGGTGAAATATTCGCCAGCCATTATTTTTGGTGCTGATAAGCCTCAAGATGCTCGGTAGTACAAAAATAATGCTGATTTTTCTGTATTGCTTCCTGTTCTAACAAATGCAAGCCACATTGTTCACAGCGCACCATTTTTTCTGTTTTCTCGATTCGCCTCTCATTTTTTATCTGCCGGTATAAATTCCGGAAAATGACATATAAAAGCAGGCCTATCGCCAGCAGGATCAAAATTCGCATGGTTTACCTCAAAAAAAAGGGCATCCGATATAGGATACCCTTTCTTGTTCCGTTGGTGATACAGCCAGGGTATGAAAGATCAACCTGACCTAACCGCGTGAAGCACGTTTGCGCTCATGTTCCAGCAGGAATTTCTTACGTACTCTGATGGATTTAGGAGTCACTTCCAGTAATTCATCATCACCGATAAATTCCAGCGCCTGTTCCAAACTCATACGAATGGGTGGAACCAGTGTCACCGCTTCGTCAGAACCTGATGCACGCATGTTGGTTAATTGTTTACCCTTGAGAGGGTTGACCACCAAATCGTTATCACGTGAGTGAATACCAATCACCATGCCTTCATAGACTTCATCGCCATGGCCAATAAACATGCGCCCACGATCCTGCAAGTTAAAGATGGCAAATGCCACCGCTTTACCGACACCATTGGCAATCAAAACACCATTAATGCGTTTCCCAAAAGTGCCCGCTTTCACCGGTGCGTAGTGATCAAATACGCTGTAAATCAAACCAGTACCTTGGGTAGCAGTTAAAAACTCAGTACGGAAACCAATCAAACCGCGTGACGGAATAATAAAGTCGAGACGCACTCGGCCTTTACCATCTGGTGACATATCTTTTAGTTCGCCACCACGGGTACCCATTTTTTCCATCACAGTGCCTTGATGCGTGTCTTCCACATCAATAGTCACCGCTTCATAAGGTTCCTCTTTAACACCATCAACTTCACGAATAATAACCTCAGGACGGGAAACCCCCATCTCAAAACCTTCGCGACGCATATTTTCAATCAATACCGAAAGATGTAATTCACCCCGGCCAGAAACACGGAATTTATCCGGGTCATCGACCAGCTGTTCTACTTTCAATGCGACGTTATGAATTAACTCACGATCCAGACGTTCTTTAATTTGACGAGTGGTGACAAATTTACCTTCTTTACCGGCAAACGGAGAATTGTTGACCTGGAAGGTCATCGTCACTGTCGGTTCATCAACGCTCAACGGGGGGAGCGCTTCCACAGCATTCGGATCACATAAAGTGTCAGAAATATTTAGCGGGTCCAGACCAGTAAACGCAATAATGTCGCCAGCATGTGCTTCTTCAACTTCTTCGCGACGTAACCCCATAAAGCCCATGACCTGCATCACTCGACCATTGCGTTTTTTGCCTTCCGGGTCAACGACTGTAACAGGGGTATTGGTTTTTACTTTGCCACGCTCAATGCGGCCGATACCGATAACACCGACATAGCTGTTGTAATCAAGCGAGGTAACCTGCATACGGAAAGGGCCATCCGCATCAACCGCTGGCGGACTAACCTTATCAACAACCAGTTGAAATAACGGTGTCATATCACCGTCACGAACGGTATCTTCCAGACCGGCAAAACCATTCAGGCCTGATGCATAAATGACATCAAAGTCTAACTGCTCGTCAGTGGCATCCAGATTGGCAAACAGATCAAACGTTTGATCCAAGACCCAGCCCGGACGAGCACTTGGTTTATCAATCTTGTTGATAACCACGATAGGCTTCAGACCCAAAGCTAATGCTTTTTGTGTGACAAAACGCGTTTGCGGCATAGGTCCTTCTGATGAATCAACCAGCAATAAGACTGAATCGACCATCGACAGAACGCGTTCAACTTCACCGCCAAAATCAGCATGGCCAGGTGTATCAACGATATTGATACGGTAGTCATTCCAGCGGATGGCTGTGTTTTTGGAGAGAATGGTAATACCACGCTCGCGTTCCAGATCGTTGGAGTCCATTACGCGTTCCTGTAACTCTTCATGTTCACTGAAGGTACCGGACTGACGCAGCAGCTGATCAACCAGGGTCGTTTTACCATGATCGACGTGGGCGATGATGGCGATGTTACGTAGTTTGTTTATATCTCTAGAATTATTACTCATAAAATCAGTTCATTAAGGCATGTCTGGCATGCGCTGTTAAAAAATGTCCCGTTGGGGACCTCAATCACTTCAGATTGTCCATCACAAACGGGGCAATACATTTTTGCAGATGAGCATGGATTGATAAGTTGCCGACAATAACGTGCCCTTTATCTAAAACCTTGTCACCGCCGGTAAAGTTCGTCACCGAACCACCCGCTTCTTCAACCAGCAATTTTCCTGCAGCCACATCCCAGTTTTCCAGGCCGATTTCCCAATAACCATCGACACGTCCAGCAGCGACATACGCTAAATCAAGTGCTGCCGAACCGGCGCGACGAATATCCGCCACTTTTGGTAAAACCGCGGAAAACATCTGCATATAAGCATCTAAATGTTGCGGATATTTGAAAGGAAAACCGGTGGCAATTAACGCGCCATTGAGATCTTTACGTTTACTGACACGTAAGCGACGGTCATTTAATTGAGCGCCTTCACCGCGACTGGCCGTAAATAATTCATCACGCATCGGGTCAAACACTACCGCATGTTCAATACGACCTTTGACCATCACAGCAATTGATACACAATAATGCGGAAAACTATGCAGATAATTTGTCGTTCCATCCAATGGATCAATTATCCAGACCACATCATTTTGTCCGGTTTCACCGGACTCTTCTGCCATGATGGCATGATCCGGATAAGATTTTTTAATCGTGTTAATGATTTCCTGTTCCGCCAGGCGGTCAACATCAGTCACAAAATCATTCAATCCCTTAGCGGTAACCTCTAAATGATCGACATGTTGTAAAGAGCGCATAATCAGGCTACCTGCCTGACGAGCCGCACGTACGGCTATATTCAGCATCGGATGCATAGAACAAATTTTTCCAGAGCAAAAAAAAGAATGCGACAGAAATAGTAAATACTATTCCAGTCCAAAAAAAGAGAGCATAATTATAGCAACTATCGCCACCGATTCGCAGTTTAAATTTGTGGCAATAGACAGCAGAAATATTTCCTGCTAGCCTTTTGACAGGCCTGCATTTACAAACGAAATGGAAATGCTACCAACCCTAGTACACTTTAAGGAGATACAAATGAAATCATTAGCTAAACTGAGCGCCGTTATCCTGCCTTTGGCATTACTGACTGCATGTGCAAATACTGCTGAAATGGAAGCATTAAAAGGTTCAGTAGAATCTGCACAATCAACAGCTGATTCTGCTTTAGTTGCAGCTCGCAACGCGCAAAGTACTGCTGATACTGCACAACGTACAGCTTCTGACGCTGAACTGGCTGCAATGAATGCTCAAAAAGCGGCTGAAGATGCACAAGCACAAGTTGATGCTTGCTGTGCAAAAATCGACCGTATGTTTGAAAAAGCAATGAGCAAATAATCTAAACAATTATTTTCAAAGCTAAAACAAAAAAGCCGGGATTTATCCCGGCTTTTTTGATTCTGCCGTTTGCTGTTTTGTCAGAACATTTCTTCTGACAGATGCGCAGGCCAAACTGGAATACCTGCTGCTGCAGAAATTCTATCCGCCGCTTCACGCGCAGCTTGCAGACTATCAAACGGCCCTACTACTACTTCATCAATCGCTTTATTTCTCAATGGCCAGAATTTGTCCTGCATATTCAATTCCTGTAATGCTTTGCGCATTTTCGCGCCGGTTTCCAACTTTAAACCGCCATGTACAAACCAGACATTATCAACAATCTTTTCTTCTTGCTGATTAAGCTGCTTAACGACACCATGCGTAGACATGACAATCTCTTCAGCAAAGGGCCAGTCCTGTTCTGATAACACGGAATCCTGTGCATCCAATACGGCCATCACCATGGGGGTCATATTACCGCTCACTCCATCATACATTTCAGGAATCGGCTTATGCGCTTCCAGATATAGCTTGCCGTTAGACAGGGCAGCTTTATAAGGATGATGAATAATATTCACTTGGGTGTTTAATGAGACCAGGCTATACAAATGTTCAATATCTTCCGGATACAAACGAATACAACCGCTACTGACTCGTAAACCAACCCCGTATGGTTTGGCAGTACCATGAATCAAATAGCTTGGATTGGATAAACGTATAGCGCGTGTGCCAAGAGGATTATCCGGGCCAGGAGGTACAACTGCTGGCAGGATATCGCCCTCTGCCGCATGTTCTCTACGTACAGATTCTGGTGGTGTCCATGAAGGATTTTCACGCTTTTGAATAATAGATAGCTTACCTAAAGGCGTGTCCCGGCCTTCACGGCCAATACCGATTGGGTGAGTGATGACTTGTTGTGCTTGATTGGCCTGTTTCGGCGGAAAATAAAATAATCGCATTTCCGGAATATTGATCACGACACCTTTTTGGGGAGCATCAGGCAGAATGAATCTGTTCGGTATCAATACCGGTTGATTATCGCCTGGCAACCAGGGATCCAGATTTGGATTCGCCGCAACCATATCGGTGTAACCCATATCAAATTTACGACCAATATCCAGTAAAGTATCTTCGTGTCGACTGTAAACTACGAGGTTGTGTCCGATGACACGGGTTTCCTCATCATGCAATTCAAAGGTGGTTGCACCGACTGGCAATACTAATAAACTAGTGGCCAAACCGATAAATAAACGACTAATCATTACAAACCTATAGAGTTAAGGGTGAATAAACAGCAGCTATTGTACAATGTTCCATGACAAGTGTTACTACTGAGGAATGTTGAACAAAAAAAGTAGCCTTCATTAGTGACACTGAAAGATAAACTGTCCGTGGTGATGCTTTGCCAAGTTAAACAGTCTACAATCGCAGGCTGTAATTTTTTGTTTTGATACAGATAGAAGCCAATGATGAAATACATCCTGACATTGTTCCTGTTGCTGACACTAACTGCATGTTCTTTCTTTTCAGGGAGAGAGCCTGTAGTTGCTGAAGAAAGCTGGACCGTAGAACGGGTTTACGCCGAAGCCAAAGCGGCTTTAAACATTAATGATTACCGCACAGCCATTGAATACTACGAACAACTGGAAGCGCGTTTTCCATTTGGTCAATATGCGCAACAGGCATTACTTGATTCGGCTTATGCCTATTACAAAATAGACGAGCCGGAAACCGCTATCGCTACATTGGATCGTTTTATGCGTGTCTATCCGCTTAACGAGAACGTTGATTACGCCATGTACCTGCGTGGGCTTATCAATTTCAACCGCGATATGGGTATTCTGGAAAAATATATTCCCCGCGATGAAACACAACGTGATCCCGGATCAGCCTTACAGGCTCTGCGTGATTTCACAACGCTGGTAAATCGTTTCCCAACCAGTCGTTACAGTGATGATGCTGCTCAACGCGTTGTTTATCTGCGTAATCGTTTAGCCCAACATGAGTTACATGTTGCCAACTATTATATGCGTCGTGCTTCATATCTTGCGGCCGCTAACCGTGCCAAGTATGTCATTGAGAACTACCCGCGCACTCCAGCAATGCCGGATGCATTAGTGATCATGGCCAAGGCTTATAAAATTCTGGAACTGGATGATTTGTCTGAAGACGCATTACGCGTTTTGGAAAGAAACTACCCTGGTCATACAGGGGTAGCCGATGTACGCAGAACGACGCTGTTTGATTAACAGCGTCGTTTTATTGGCCGGCTGAATTTAGATAGCCGCTTCGCCATCTTCACCTGTACGGATCCGAATGGCTCGTTCCAGAGGTGAAACAAAAATTTTGCCATCGCCAATCCGACCGGTATGTGCGGCTTTGGTAATGGCTTCGATACACGCATCCACCTGATCATCTGCCAGCACGATTTCCATTTTTACTTTCGGTAGAAAGTCCACAACATATTCCGCGCCACGATACAGTTCTGTATGACCTTTTTGTCTGCCAAAACCTTTGACTTCGGAAACCGTCATACCGGTGACCCCGATATCAGACAATGCTTCACGTACATCATCCAGTTTGAACGGTTTAATAATGGCTTCGATTTTTTTCATGTGATTGCCTACTCTATAGTTGACGTTACGGTATAACCTGATGTTATCGGATAGCGACGATCTCTGCCAAATGCTCTGCCGGTAATGCGAATTCCCGGCGGAGCCTGACGCCGTTTATATTCACTACGATCTACCATTTTAATGACCTGTGCAACCGTTTCTGCATTAAATCCGGATGCGACCAGATCCTCAAAACAGCCATCATTCGCTACATAGGCTTCCAGGATGTCATCCAATACTTCATATGCAGGCAATGAGTCCTGATCCAGCTGATCGGCTGAAAGCTCTGCCGAAGGTGGGCGCGTAATAATTCGTTCAGGGATCGCCCGGGCCAGGCTATTTCGGTAATGCGCCAGCTTATAAACAAGGGTTTTATATACATCTTTCAGTGGCGAGAAACCGCCTGCCATATCACCATACAGGGTGGAATAACCAACGGCCATTTCACTTTTATTACCGGTAGAAAGCACCATAGCACCTGTTTTGTTAGATATCGCCATCAGCAATACTCCGCGACAACGGGCCTGTATATTTTCTTCGGTGGCATCCGGCTGTGTGCCCGCAAAAACATCTTCCAACTCATGCAGAAATGATCGAAACAAATTTTCAATACCAATTATCCGATATTGAACGTTCAGGATAGCGGCCATTTCTGCTGCATCATCCAGGCTGATTTGCGAGGTATAGCGTGAAGGCATCATCACTGCCTGTACACGTTCAGCACCAAGTGCATCAACGGCCAACGCCATGGTTAAAGCTGAATCAATGCCACCGGATAAACCGATGACTACACCCGGAAAGTGATTTTTTTCCACATAATCCCGCAAACCACAAACTAAAGCGTTATATACCGTTTCCAGCTCACCCATCAATGGTTGTTGTGGTCCTTCCAGTTGAACTTCCTGTCCGGTTTTGTGCACCTTAATTGGCACCAATGCTGTTGCAAATTGTATGGCCTGGACGCTTTTTTCACCTGACGCATTGACCGCAAATGACGCGCCATCAAATACCAGCTCATCCTGACCACCAATCTGGTTCACATATAAAATCGGGACATTATTTTCCCGCGCCCGCTTGCACACTTCGGCCTCACGCAACAGCGTTTTGTCCTGCTTAAATGGAGAGGCATTCAAATTAACAATGATTTCAGCCCCGGCATCCACAGCCTGAGCCGTTGGCTCGACAAACCAGATATCTTCGCAGATGGTTAAACCGATCTTAATCTGGTTTATTTCAATGATGGTGGCTTCATGGCCTTCGATGAAGTAACGCTTTTCATCAAACACCCCGTAATTGGGTAGTTTTTGTTTGAAGTATTGTGCGGTAATCTGATGTTTGCTGATGACAGAAGCCACATTAAACAACTCTTTACCAACTTCACCTAACGGGTGACCCACAATAATCGTGATATCGTCTATTTGCTGACAAAGTGTTTTTAGTGACTTATCAACACGCTTCAGCAGGCCAGGCCTTAATAACAAATCTTCCGGTGGATAGCCGGTCAGACATAATTCTGGAAACACCACCAGTTCAGCGGCATGTTGTTGTCTCGCCTGCTGAGTTGCAGCAATCACCTTTCTGGTATTGCCAGCCACATCTCCAACAATGGGATCGATTTGTGCCAGCACTACCCGAATTTGATTATTGGCCATTAACTTTCCATCAGTTGCAGCATAGTTGAACCAATTTCTGCCGGGGATCCAGCAATGGCAACACCGGCGGCTTCCAATGCGGCTAATTTAGCCTTGGCGGTACCCTGACCACCACTGATAATGGCCCCGGCATGCCCCATACGTTTGCCTGCAGGAGCGGTTAAACCGGCAATATAGGCTGCGACCGGTTTGCTGACATACTGTTTGATATATTCCGCTGCATCTTCTTCAGCCTGACCACCGATTTCTCCGACCATCACAATACCCTCGGTTTGCGGATCAGCTTCAAACAATTCCAGACAATCAATGAAGTTCATTCCATGTATGGGATCGCCTCCTATTCCCACACAGGTACTTTGGCCTAATCCATTCTGCGTGGTTTGATAAACCGCCTCATAGGTCAGTGTTCCTGAACGCGAGACGATACCGATTTTTCCCGGCAAATGAATGCTGCCCGGCATGATACCGATTTTGCATTCACCCGGCGTGATAAGGCCCGGACAATTTGGTCCGATCAATCTGGCATCATAGGATTTCAATGCATGTTTAACCCGCAACATATCCAGTACCGGTATACCTTCTGTAATACAGGCAATCACCTTTATACCGGCATCTGCCGCTTCGAGGATCGCATCGGCAGCAAAAGCTGCAGGTACATAAATCATACTGGCATCAGCACCTGTTTCAGTTACCGCTTCATGCACGGTATTAAAGACCGGTTTATTCAAATGTGATTGACCGCCCTTACCAGGCGTTACACCGCCAACAAACTGGGTGCCATAGGCAATGGCCTGCTCGGAATGAAAAGTGCCCTGTTTACCGGTAAATCCCTGACAGATCACTTTGCTGTCTTTATTAACCAAGATACTCACGTTGTATTACTCCCCTGCCGCAGCGACAGCCATAGCTGCTGCTTCAGTTAAATCCTGTGCTACGCGCAGATTCATACCACTGTTTTCCAGCAATGTGCGCCCTAAATCGGCATTGGTGCCTTCCAACCGAACCACAACCGGTAACGATAAACCGACTTCTTTAGCGGCTTGCATAATGCCTTGTGCGATCAAATCACAACGCACAATGCCACCAAAAATATTGACCAGGATGGATTTTACTTTTTTGTCTGATAAAATCAGTTTAAACGCTTCAGCAACACGATCCGCGGTAGTCCCGCCACCAACGTCCAGAAAATTGGCCGGCTCTCCGCCCTGCTTCTGAATCAAATCCATGGTGGCCATTGCCAGACCAGCACCATTTACCATACACGCCACATTGCCATCCAGAGCGATGTAATTCAGTCCGAAATCACGGGCAATTACTTCGGCAGGATTTTCCTGGGTCGGATCAAATAATTCAGCCAAATCGGCATGGCGATATAACGCATTTTCATCGACGTTGATTTTGGCGTCCAGTGCCAGTAAATCACCCGCATTGGTTATCACCAATGGGTTGATTTCCAGCAGACTGATATCTTTTTCACAGAACAGCTGATACAGGTTTTGCATCAGCTGTTGCAGTTGTTTGAACGCCGCACCGGTGAGCTGCAAAAAGAAACCTGCTTGACGACATTGATAGGGTTGCAAGCCAGCAACCGGCTCGATATATAACGTCAGAATAGCCTCTGGTGTTTTCTCGGCTACCTCTTCAATGTCCATGCCACCCTCGGCAGAAATCATAAACACTACCCGCTGTGTCACCCGGTCCACCAGTACAGCCAGATAGAGTTCGCGTTCAATTGAAGATGGTGCCTCAATCCAGACTTTATTAACCGGTAGCCCCTCGGCCGTCGTCTGATGTGTTACCAGCTGACTTCCCAGCATGGCATTTACTGCGTCAGTTACCGCTGATTGACTGTCTTCAACTCTGACACCGCCGGCCTTACCTCGTCCCCCACTGTGTACCTGAGCCTTCACCACCCAACGTTGACCACCAATCGCCGTTATGGCCGATGCTACTTCATCAGAGCTGGATATCATCTGTCCTTTGGGTGTCTCGATGCCATATCGGTTAAACAATTGTTTTGCCTGATACTCATGCAGGTTCATGTTGTGTTCGCCTTGTATGTCTTTATTACTGCTGACCAGCAGTGCCAACAGTTAAACGTTATATTTTCGCCCATCAAGGTAATAATTACCATCATCTGACATGATATAGTTGCCTGCTGAAAACTAACACGGAACCGTTTATGCGTACTCTTTACCCTGATATCGAGCCTTTTCACAGCCAGTTATTAGCCTGTGAAGAAATGTCAGATGGACGCCGTCATCAAGTTTATATTGAACAGTGCGGCAATCCTGAAGGGATCCCAGTGATTTTTTTGCATGGAGGTCCCGGCTCCGGATGTCGCCCGCAGCATCGCTGTTATTTTGATCCTGAGCGATACCACATCATTCTGTTTGATCAGCGAGGTTGTGGACGTTCACAGCCGTCAGGTGAGCTGGAAAATAATACAACTGATTATCTGATAGCGGATATGGAAGCTATTCGTAAATTGCTGAATATTGAAAAGTGGATGCTATTTGGCGGCTCCTGGGGAGCAACGTTGGCATTGGCTTATGCCCGACAGTATTCACAGCATGTCTCAAAAATGGTGTTACGCGGCACTTTTCTTGGCAGGCAGCAAGATATTAACTGGGTATACGCTGCAGGAGGCGCATCAAGAATATTTGCTGAAGCGTGGCATGCACTGGTTAAAGATGTACCTGAAAGCGAACAGGAAAAGCCGTTAACTTACTTTTATCAGCAAATAACCCACCAGAATGAACAACAACAGATAATGGCCGCCAATACCCTGCAAAGCTGGGAAGCGACTATTGTGATGATGCGCGATCAGCATTATCAACCAGAAGCTGAGGCATCACCGGGACCGCTGGCACACGCCAGAATCCAATTGCATTATGCTTTGAATGAATGTTTTTTGGCCGAGAGTCCATTACTCGACAGTATTAAAAAAATTAACCATATCCCGGCAACCATTATTCATGGCCGTTACGATATGGTGTGTCCCATGCAGCAATCCTGGGAGGTCTATCAGCGTTGGCCAAAGGCCTGCTTTGAGGTGTTACCCCTGGCCGGTCATGCAGCAAGTGAGCCAGCAATTATTGATGCGCTGGTTCGAACTACCGATAAACTAGCAATGCAATTTGTATGATCGCTTTGTTACAACGGGTCAGCCAGGCAAATGTCACCATTGCCAACAACCAGACCATCGCGCAAATTAAACAAGGCTTACTTGTGTTTGTTGGTGTGGAGAAGGCTGACACCCCGCTTATCGCCGACAGGTTGTTGCAGCGGATTGTAAACTATCGGGTGTTTAGTGATGCTGACGATAAGATGAATTTAAGCTTGCAGGATATAAAAGGCGATTTATTGCTGGTACCACAATTTACTTTGCCGGCGGATACCCGCAAAGGTAATCGCCCCAGCTTTACCCCAGCAGCCCCCCCTGAACAGGGCAAAAAACTGTTTGATTATCTGTTGACACGGACTCAAGATCTTTCAATGACTGTTGAGTCGGGACAGTTTGGTGCAGATATGCAGGTTTCACTGACCAATGACGGGCCGGTCACTTTTTGGTTACACGTTAATTAATTTCGGATTTTTATGCGTATATTGCTCAAATTTTTACTCGGTACAGCTTTAGTCATCATTGGCATTGCTGCATTAATGCTGATTCCGTCACCGCAACCGACGGATCCAAAACCGTGGGAAATTACGGTTATGCCCGATGAACAGATTGAAGTAATGGGCGTGCATTTAGGCAGCACTTCCTACGGCGAGATTCAGCAGTTATGGCGTGAAGCAGGGGAAGTCGCTTTATTTATCAGTGTTAACGAACGTATTACTGCAGAAGCTTTTTTTGAATCCGTCAATCTTGGGGGATTGTCTGCTCGCGTGGTGGTTAATCTATTGCTGGATGACAATGAATTAAAATCCATGGCGTCACGGGCCGCTTCGGCGAAGTTACAGCCAAGTGGTGCACGACGTTATGATCCGGCATTTGATGATAAACAACGTTTATTGTCTGCTCCGGCGACCGCCATTACCTATATCCCTAGCGTGAGACTAGATGCAGAGATGGTTCGTAATCGCTTTGGTGAGCCCGATGAAATCAGTGATGAAGCTGAAGAAAGTGCAGCTGAAATCTGGCATTATCCTGCATTTGGACTGACCATCAGACTGCATCCGGAAGAAAGGCCCGTGCTGACTTATACAGCTCGGACTTTTTGATCATTTTGTTTTATATATTCCATCAGCTCGTTTAAGTTTATAGCCCTGCTGAAATAAAATCCCTGAGCACGTTTACACTGGCTCTTACGTAAAAATGCAAGTTGCTCTGCCGTTTCAACCCCTTCCGCAACAACTTGCAAGGCGAGACTGTTAGACATCGCCAAAATGGCATTAACGATTGCCGCATCATCACTGTCTTCAGTGACATCACGGACAAAAGTCCGATCAATTTTTAACACATTGAGTGGAAACTGCTTCAAATAAGACAGTGAAGAATACCCCGTACCAAAGTCATCAATTGCCAGCGTGATACCCAGCAAGCTTAATTCACGTAAGGTTTGCACAGCCTGCTCAGTGTTTTCCATTAACAGGCTTTCGGTGATTTCCAATTCCAGATTTTTTGCTGGCATACCTGATTGTTCCAGCAAATTACGAATAAAGTTAACCAGCAGATTGCCTTTGAACTGGCGCCCTGAAAGGTTAACAGCCATTAAGAAGTCATCCGGTAAATAATCACAATTAGCCATGAAGGCTTCACAGGTTTTTTTTAACACCCATTCACCCACAGTACTGATCAAACCCGTATCTTCAAGCACCGGCACAAATATCGCGGGCGACACATCTCCCCATTGTTCGGTATGCCAGCGTAATAACACCTCTGCACCAGCAACACGACCGGTCTCAAGTTCAATTTGCGGTTGAAATTGCAAATAGAACTCCTGCAACTCAACCGCACGACGCAGGGCGGTTTCCATCGCCAGACGCTGCGATGCCTGTGCATTCATTTCTGAGGAATAAAACTGAAAATTATTACGTCCTGTACTCTTGGCGTAATACATTGCCGCATCGGCATTTCTCACCAGCATGTCTACATCACGACCATCCGCAGGATATAAACTGATACCAATACTGGGACTGATATTCACTTCAATGTTATCCAGCATATAGGGCAGTGATGTTGTATTGAGAATTTTCTCAGCAACCTTTCCGACATATTGCGCTGAGTTGATATCTTCCAGAATCACGGTAAATTCATCACCACCCAGCCTGGCTACAGTGTCACTCTCCCGAACACAGGAACGAATTCGCCGCGCCACCTCACAAAGCAAAATATCTCCTGCCTTGTGGCCTAGCGAATCATTAATATGTTTAAAGTGATCCAGATCCAGGAAAAATACTGCCAAACGACCATTTTGTCGTTGTGCTTTATGAATGGCATGCTCTAGACGATCTTTAAACACGCCACGATTTGGCAACCCGGTCAGAATATCGCTGCTGGCTAAACGTGTCAGTCTTTCTTCATTTTGCCGTTGATTGGTAACATCTTCATATAGCCAGATAGATCCCTCTGACGGGTTTTCAGGATCAATGACTTGCCCGGCGACAGCACACCAGAATTTCTCACCATTGGCCCTTTTCATCTCGACCTGGGCTTCAAAATTTTCTGCTTCAGACAGGGCGTTATAAGCCTGATCTCCGAAACGCTTAAATGCTTCCTCGCTTGGATGAAGACAAAGTGTGCTTTGACCTTCAATATCTTCGCGTGGAAACAAAAACAGTTGTTCGAATTTATTATTCACCCGAATAATATGACGGTTTTTAATAAAGGCAATACCCACCATGGCGTTTTCCAGAATGGCGTTTAATTCATTGCTAGTCTGCACCAACGCCAACTTGGTTCGCTTCCATGAACTGATGTCTGAAATCACGCAAACCCAGATATCATCGTCAAATTGTGATAAAGGGCGAAGTGACAGCCACATGGAAAAAGTCTCCCCGTACCAGTTTCGCCCTTCAAATTCACGATTAATTTTTTGTGATTCAGCAATATCGTTGAGTGATTTAATGTGCTCGGATGGGGCAATGAACTGCAGAATATTCTGTCCAGCTAATTGGTTTTCACTCGCTTGTAATATTCGTTCAGCAGCAGGATTGCATGAGCTAATTGATCCATCCGCCTGGATAGCCAGAATCGCTTCAGGGACGCCGTTAAGAATGGCTCGAAGCCTTGTTTCACGGATTTCGAGCGAATGCTTGGTTTCATCCAGCTTTGCAATCAACTCCTGGGTTTGTGCAGCAAAGACATTAAAGTCATTGGCAAGTAAATTAAATTCACTCTGACCATTACTGATTGACATTCGGGTATCAAATTTTTGTTCTGACAAGGCATGCATTGCACTTCGTAATCGCTGCATAGGCTGGTTGATACGCGCTTTCATGCTGAGTACAAACCAGGTTATTCCTAAAACAATCATTAAACTGCTAAAGATCATCAACCATCTGTAATGACTGAATACAGAAATGGAAATTCCAGCAATCACCAATACCATTAATAGCGTAATAACAGCCCATAAATTCAGCATGGTCCGGATGCTCCAATGCTTAAACATATTTTCCCTGTTCATATAATTCACACTCGTTCATGGAGCTGGTATGAAAACTCAAAAGCATCCGATTTGAATCGGAGATACATTCCATTTTGTAATTTGCTAAGTCAAACTTTGCTACTGAGACGGACATACTGTTGATACTGGAAAAGGTCCATCTCGCTATCTTAACTAGTGTCCCTGTTGCACAAGGCATAGCACTGTTCAGTCGGGGCATATAAAAGCTGCATAAAGATTGCTTTTCTGATGATTTTTCCTGGATAAAAGCACAATTATATGCAGGCCAACTACAGCTAATGATCCGTTGATACTCCCATTCATATTAAAGTACCGTTCTGCTGCCAAGCCATTGTTAGTTGGCATAAACGGGGTTGCGGATGGAATAATAATCTAATCAGATTTATGCTCATTATTATTTGTATTTTCCACGTCTGATTCCACTTCGGTTTCTTCTGAATGATTATCATCTTCCATCAAAACTCGATTAGCGGCGCCTTCCATATCATCATATTGACCACTGCGAACGGCCCAGAAAAAAACCACAACTCCCACTAAACCCAGTAATAACATCCCGGGTAAAAGTCCGTATATGACCTCCATAGCCTACCTCTTAAATATTCGACTAATCCTGGCAGCATTACCAATGACAAGTAACGAACTTATCGGCATCGTGATTGCTGCCAGTAAAGGACTGACTAATGCCATCATTGCTAATGGAACCATAATCACGTTATAGCTGATCGATAATACAATATTCTGGCGAATAGTGCGTAACGTCCGGGCAGCCAATTGCCGCGCTAATGCCACCTGACTTAATTGATTGTGTGATAAAACAATATCTGCACTTTCAATAGATACATCCGTTCCGGAAGCCAGCGCAATGCCTACATCAGCCTGAATCAATGCCGGCGAATCATTAATGCCATCCCCTACCATGGCAACACAATCGCCCTGTTGTTGTAATTGTTGAATAAACCGGCGTTTATCAGCAGGCAAGACCTCGGCCATGCGCTGAATATTTCCAAGGTCGGCCGTTACTGAATTGACTACCTGCTGTCGGTCTCCGCTTAACACAGTCACTTTAAGACCATTGGCTAACATGTCCGAAATCATGGCTTTGGCGTCATCACGTAATGTATCAAACAGGCCTAATATGCCGATTAATTTTTTCTCGCTGGCGACAAACACACAACTGATACCTTGCTGCTCCAGCTGATCGACTTTTAACTGCCAGGCGTTATTAAGAATAACCTGATGTGAAAGCATCCAATCCGCGGTGCCAACAATAATTTTATTGCCTTCAATCTGCGCTTCCACGCCTCTTCCCGGAGAGGCATAAAACTGAGATATCTCAAATAACGGGAGGGCATATTGCTGAGCGGCTGAAACAATCGTTTTTGCAATACCATGCTCGGATTGCTGCTCTGCCGAAGCCGCAATCTGCAGTAACTGTTGTTCGGAGATTCCTTCTGCGGTAATTCGTTCAACCAGCTTAAGTCGTCCTTCAGTCAAGGTACCGGTTTTATCAAACACGTAATGTGTTACGCGGGATAACGATTCCAATGCAACACCCTGTTTGATCAGGATTCCATTGCTGGCCCCCACTCCGCTGGCAACAGCAATGGACATTGGCGTGGCCATACCAAATGCACAGGGACACGTCACCACTAAAACCGAGGCTGCGGCCAGTAAGGCTTTTTCAAAATCACTCCCAACCCAGAATACAAATGTTAGCGTTGCAAGCGTCAGCGTAATAACGACAAACCAGGGCACGATTTTGTCTGCCAATGTTTGAATGGGGGCTTTTGAAGTTTGTGCCTCATCCATCAAAGCGATTATTTTGGCTAAGGCAGTATGGCGTAATACCTGCTGCGCTTTCACCACAAATGCACCTTCACTATTGATGCTTCCAGCGACAACCATATCGTTTACCTGTTTGCGCACAGGTTGCGATTCCCCTGTCAGCATCGATTCATCTACGGCGCTCTCGCCATCTGTCACAACGCCATCAACTGGAATATTTTCACCCGGCCGCACTAAAACCAAATCACCGACCTTAACCGAACGAATAGGTACTGTTTTCTGTATCCCTGCTTCAATGACTGTTGCCAGTTTGGGCTGCAATTCGAGCATGCGACGGGTGGCTGATAACGCATTGCGTTTGGAAAGCGCTTCCAGATAACGCCCAATCAGAATAACAAATATAAAGTTCACGACTGTATCAAAGAAAACTTCGCCTTCAACTGAGCCAGTAAAAGTAATATAGGAAGAATAGAGATAAGTGGCCGTTGCACCGATAGCAATCGGTAAATCCATTGTTAAATAACGACTGCGTAATCCGCTGATTGAATTTCGGAAAAAAGGATAACCCGAGTAAAGTAAGGTTGGAGTAGCAATCAAAAAACCAACCCAATGAAACAAGTCTCGAAACTCATCCTCAGCAGCACCGGAATAAAGGGCAATCGAAACCCACATCAGGTTCATCATCGCAAACCCGGCAAATGCCATACGATAGATTAATCCACGGTGTCGCTTAGCCAATGCCCCTTCTGCCGTTTCCGGATCAAATGGAACAGCGGCATAACCAAGCTCAGCTAAATGCTGCATTAAAATGGATAAGGACGTTTTGCGATTATCCCAACAGATGCGACAACGTTTTGCTGTCAGATTCACATCCGCCGCCAATACACCTGGCAATTTATATAAAGCATGCTCAATTAACCAGACGCAGGCTGCACAATGAATGCCATCAATTAACAGATTTATCGTGCGTTTTTCATCAACGGTGTCGACATAATCAGCCTGAATTTCATCGAGATCGTAGGCATGGAAATCATTTGCAGTATCGGGGGGTGGGGCGAGTCGTTCGCCCTCTGGAGTTTTGCTATAGAAGCTTTGTAAACCTGCAGCATAGATCGTCTGGCAGGCCATTCTGCAACCATGGCAACAGAACTCATGCGTGGTTGACTGAATTTGTGCAACAAATTCACCGGAATTCCTGACGGGAAGCCCGCAGTGAAAACAATCGCAGGCTTTAACTTGCGTAGTAGCTTCAGACAATGAGTTTCAACTTACCAGTTACTAACGAATTTAAGGATCGATAAAAATACGTCGAGTGATTAAAAATTCATCTTCACCACGTTTGGCTTCAACGATGATGTCCCAGTTTCCCGGCAAACCAAATTCAACATCGGTGCCATAGCGACCCAGTCCTATTGGGTTCATCTCAACTGAAAAATCTTCACGCATATCGGATGGACGATAAGCAAACAGGGTAACGGAGTCCAACTGTACTGCCGTTGAGTTTTTGCCCTGAATAAACACTTCATAGGCCTGACGTTGATTTACCCGACTTTTGGGCGGAGCCATAATAACGCCGCTCCAGCCCAGTTTTTTTTCCTGCTCCATTTGCAACTCTTGCTGGGCATACTTCTTACCACGCTCGTAATAGTTATCAACCACCAGATTAGGCGGCGAACTGAATGCCAGATAAATAAAGATAATATTGACGGTTACAAAGGTGCATAAAAATGCTAAAAAACCTAAAACCCACGGGTTTTTTAATGCCTGATTATTGTCTTGTGAAATAGCCATCATTTCGGCCCCATAAAAATACTTTCGTATTGCACAGAAATATCCGGATTTGAAACAACATTCGCGATAAATGTGACATGCTCAAGATCTTTGTTGAGCATTCCATCAGGAATTCTGACTAGCGCCTGCAATGGAATAACCTTACCGGGTTCGATAATAACGTTGTGATCGATACCATGCAAAGTTGCTCCATCCAAACCACTGATGGCATATTCTACCTCAATGTTTTCATTCGTCTTGTTGAGCATTTTAAGTGTGTAACGGTTTTGAATAGACCCATCGCTAAGCTGGACAAAGACAGGCTGGCGGTTATGAATCACCTGAAATTCAGTTGTGGAAAGCGTCGCAAAACCATATCCGACGCCCGACAGTGCCATCATTAAAATGAATGAGTAAATGATAACTCTTGGGCGCTTGTATAAAGCAGCGGGTTGAGCATTATGATGTAAATCCTTATAGGATGCGTAACGAATCAATCCACGAGGCTGATTGGTCTTATCCATAATGCTGTCACACGCGTCAATACACATACCACAGGTGATACAGCCTTCTTGCTGGCCTTTACGAATATCGATGCCGGTCGGACACACAGCCACGCACACCTTGCAATCAATACAGCTACCTTTAGTGGCATCAACAGCCCCCTTTTTCAGTTTACCGCGTGGCTCGCCACGCTCGGCATCATAGGCTGGCAGCACCGTATCCTGGTCATACATTACGCCCTGTAAACGTGCGTATGGACAAAGCCAGAAACAAACCTGCTCTCGCATAAAACCCGCAAAAACATAGGTACCAACGGTAAACATACCTAATACAATCCAAGCCACCAACGAAGCCTGTAAAGTGAAATAGTCATGCCAGAGCTGGTAAGCATCAGTAAACCAGGCAGCAAACGATACCCCTGTTAACAGGGCAATTGCCAACCAAAGACCGTGCTTCAGAGTAATACGTGAGATTTTGCTGATGGAGGCCGGCGCATTTTTAAATTTCATCGCCTTCTGAGGGGTATCCCCTTCGATGCGTGTTTCGATAAACGTAAAAACATCTGTCCAGACAGTCTGAAAACAGAAATAACCACAGAATACGCGACCGGCTATACTGGTGACTGCAGCCAGTAATATGGCAAAAAACAACAAGGTAAGGGACAACATCCAGATATCTTGCGGAAAAATTGTGATATCAAAAAAATTGAACTGCCGATTGGGAATATCAAAAAGAACAGCTTGTTGTCCATTCCAACGGAGGTAGGGACCAAGAAAGAAGATTAACCACACTGACATGCCAAACCATTTCAGTCGTCTGAAACGGCCCGACATACGTTTTGCTACGACTTTAGTGCCGCCGGCGTTAACATGCCAGTCAGAGACCTCATCATAGATGTCATTAATATTGAGCTCAGCTGACTTCGCTTGTTCCGACACAGTTTGGACCTCATTCACAGCTTATCCGATGGAATTGTAACACGTTCGAGCACATAAGCATTTACTGATTTAGTTTTTAATTTACAAAAAAAGCCGAAATAATCGGCTTTTTTTGCGTTTATCATTTACTTAATTATCGTTGGAACTATCTTCCATATTTTTGACTACCTTGTATGCAATGACGCCAATGACAACTATCGTCAATACAAGACTTATAATGGAACCAATCGCTACAGCATCTAACCCCATATCAATCTCCTTGCATCTGTCGACACGCAATAATCAGTTTACGTTTACTATTCGCCACCACCAAGCTGGTGTACATAAATTGACAGCTTTTTAATTTCGTTTTCAGTTAAACGTTCTGTTTCATCACCTTCGTAATATTCTTCAGGATCATCACCGTACTCTTCTGCCTCAAGACGCACGGCAAGTTTTTCATTCCAGGCAGGCATAACAGCTACGCGTGTTTGCGGATCGTTGGCATCATTCACACCATGAAGAATGGTATGGCGAATTTCATCGGGCTCACCCGAAAAACGCCAAACTTTGTCCGCAAGATTCGCTGAACCAAGCTGCTGGATACCTTTGGCATCTGCACCGTGGCAAGCCACACAGCCTTTTTCGTTATATAGCTTCCACTCAGCTTCTGTGGCTTCGCCATTAGAACTGTTTATAACAAACTCAACCAAACCATCAACTTCTTCATCCGTCAATAATTCAGCATGTGCAGGCATCATGCCTTGACGGCCTTTAGCCAGTGTTTCGATAATTTTGTCCACAGTACCACCATACAACCAGTCATCGTCGGCAAGAATGGGATAACCAGAACCAGGTTGTGGATAGCCACCAACACCATGGCAGGCAGCACAGTTATCGCCATAAAGCACCTTGCTGGAACCTACCGCATAACGCAACAATTCATCATCTTCAAGAATCTCTTCAGCAGACAGTGCAGCGATACGATCTTCAAACGGTGCACGTTTTTCTTCGATTTTTGCCAGATCTTCTTTGTATTCTTTAATCTGGGTCCATCCCAGAATACCTTTGGTATTTCCTGTTACCAATGGCAGAGATGGATACAAAATAAAATAGACCAGCACTAATAAACCACTCAGATACAGGGCTATTGTCCACCAGCGTGGCGGTGGATTAGTTAACTCTCTGATGCCATCCCATTCATGACCAGTATCTGGACATTCATTTGGGTTTTTATTGTTATCAGCCATCATTTTTCTCCGAATTTATATCGTCATCTCTCAGCGGCAAGTCACGATGTGATTCAAGCTTTTCTTTGTTTTTTGGACGTAAGACCCAGAAATACATACCAAACATCAGTAAGAAAATTATGACCGTCAGTATCGTACCAACCCAATCGCTTACGGTCATTGCTGACCAATTTGTATTGAAGTAGGATAGAAAATCACTCACGGTAATCTCTACCAGGTTCGAAATTGATCATAGTGCCTAATACCTGCAGATAGGCCACCAAAGCATCCATTTCTGTTTTACCCTCTACCGCTTCAGCTGCACCCAGGATTTCTTCATCGCTATATGGCACACCCAATACCTTCATCGCTTTCAGGCGTTTAATCATGCCTTCTCCGTCAATGGTGGCATTATCCAGCCACGGGTAACGCGGCATAACAGATTCAGGTACGACAGAACGTGGATCCCGTAAATGCTGAATGTGCCAAGCATCGGAGTATTTACCCCCCACACGTGCTAAATCGGGACCTGTACGTTTAGACCCCCATTGGAACGGGTGATCATATTTTGATTCCACTGCGAGCGAATAATGACCATAACGATCTTTTTCATCACGGAATGGACGCACCATTTGTGAATGACACAGGTAACACCCTTCACGTTGATAGACATCACGTCCAGCTAATTCCAAAGCAGTATAAGGACGGACGCCTTGCAGTTCTTCATATTCAGGATAAACATCATCCTCAAATGTATTTTGCAGATAAAACAATGGCACAATTTCTACAATACCACCGACTGAAACAACCAAGGCCGTTGCCAGCACCAGTCCCCAAACGTTTTGTTCAACCCACTCTTGAAAACTAATGCGTTTATTAGATTTTTTAGCCATGCTGATACCCTCAAATATTCGCTGCAGTTGCCATTTCGGCGGACGGTTTTGCAATCGCGCGGCGAATGGTCACTGTTACGTTAAACAGCATGACGACCGCACCCAGGAAGAATATCAATCCACCAATTGCACGCATCGCGTAATAAGGATGCATTTGAGCTACCGACTCGACAAAGGTATAAGCCAAGTTGCCATATTCATCATAAGCACGCCACATCAAACCTTGCATGATGCCGGATACCCACATTGCAGTGATGTATATAGCGGTACCAATGGTTGCCATCCAGAAATGCAGATTAACCAGTTTGACGGAATACATGGTAGTTCCCCACATACGTTCCACCATATGGTACAGAGCACCAACAGACACCATTGCAACCCAACCTAATGCACCCGAATGGACGTGTCCAATAGTCCAGTCAGTGTAGTGTGACAATGCGTTTACAGTTTTCGAAGCCATAACCGGACCTTCGAAGGTTGACATTGCATAGAATGCCAAAGAAACAATCAGAAAACGCAAGATGTAGTCAGTACGCAATTTATCCCAGGCCCCGCTTAGCGTGAACATACCGTTTAATGCCCCGCCCCATGAAGGAATAATCATCGCAAGAGAAATTGCAGCACCCAATGAACCGGTCCAGTCAGGCAACGCGGTGTATTGAAGATGGTGAGCACCTAACCATACGTAACCAAATACCAATGCCCAGAAATGGATAACGGACAGACGGTAAGAGTAAACCGGGCGATTTGCCTGTTTAGGTACAAAGTAATACATGATGCCAAGGAAGCCCGCCGTCAGGAAGAAACCAACAGCGTTATGGCCCCACCACCATTGAATCATCGCATCCTGAACACCTGAGAAAATAGAATAGGATTTCCACATACTCACAGGAATCGACAAGCTGTTAACCACATGGAGGTAAGTGATCATGATCATCATTGCCAGGAAGAACCAGTTGGCAACATAGATATGTGAAACCTTACGGATGGATAAGGTCATAATGAAATTGAACATGTAACTGATCCAGACCACTGCGATCAGAATATCCAATGGCCATTCCAGCTCGGCATATTCTTTTGACTGAGTTAAACCCAATGGCAGTGTGATAATTGCACCGAGGATAATCAGGTTCCAACCCCAAAAGGTGAACCAAGCCAGTTTATCACTCCAAAGTCTTACGCCTGAGGTACGTTGAACCACATAAAATGCTGTCGCCATCAGGGTTGAACCACCAAAGGCGAAGATTACCGTATTGGTATGCAACGGACGCAAGCGACCAAAGCTGATATAAGGATTATCAAAATTCAGATCCGGCCAGGCTAATTGTGATGCAATAAATACACCCATGCCTGTCCCAGCAACCAAATAGACAACCGCCATGTAGGCGAACCATTTGACCACTTCAAAGTTGTACTGTTGTTTCGCCTGCATAGCGATCACACCTTCTCTCTCATGAAAACTCTTTCACTGCTTCTTTTAATTATTTTCAGAAACAGAACCCAATTTCATACTGCCTAACAATCAAGCCCAATGAATTTTACCGCAAAACAACTATGTTGATGATTTCAAATCCGTGATCCAGATCAATTTTGCTGGTTTTGCTGAGTCTTTTGCCACAGTTTGCTACTTTCGCTAAGACTTTTCCTGCTTAACTATATTCAAACTAGGAGAATTTTCCTGACTTCACTCAGCGTGGTCAAGTTTTAGCATTTAAGCTATTTCAGTATCCGCTAATAAGTAACCTAAAAACAAGGATTTAAACCTTAAGTTTAATATGGGTATTTATCTGGTTATCTGCATCTGTAAGAGGTTCACCCGCACCGCAGTCTGTTTATTTCTAAACACCACCACTGCAACTGGAAATTTTGTTTAACTTGGGGAGTGACTTTAATATGAAAGATTTCCAACACTGCAGGAGATCGGGAAAGTACTCCCAACCATTTGGGTTGTGTCTGTAAAAGCTGTCCACAATGGCTGGTATTTGATTTGGAAAAAGTACTGAAATGTCTGCGAAGTTTTTGTCTGTAAGTCTCAAAGACAATTACAGTGATATATTTCGTAACTGGCATTGCGCACAGTTTATAAATCTTGATTCAAGTTACCTTGGAGGCACCGATCAAAATCAACCGGTAGCCGGACTAAAAACTAACCAGTACTATCGGCTTTCTGCCTTCATTCAAGAGCAAATTGTAGGTACGGCATGCAGCACCAAGTGACATGGTTTCCAGTGAAATACCATGCTCAGCCAATTTGGTGGTGATTTGTAATACTTGAGGAGTTATACCTTCGTCATTCACCATGATGATAACGTCAGCATTAAAGGCTTTTATTTTTTCAATGAGAGTGTTGCTTTGCTTCTCAGCCAAAGTTTTCAGATCAAACGTATCAAATACGCCCTCAGGTGACAGTGTGCAATTGTGGGTTATTCGTTGTTGCGGTTGATTTGGAGCTTGAATCAGTAGAAAGCCGTCGCCATAACTTTTTATTACAAGAGCGTCAGTAACGGCTTCCTGACTAATTTTCATTTCTGTTAAAAACCAGCGGCATTATTTACACGATCGCGTAATTCTTTTCCGGGTTTGAAGTGAGGTACATATTTTTCATCAAGCTTGACGGATTCACCACTTTTTGGATTCCGTCCCACTCTGGGGGGACGATGATGCAGTGTGAAACTGCCAAACCCTCTGATCTCAATACGATCACCACGTGACAGACAGTCGCTCATCTGTTCAAGAATTAACTTTACCGCTAGTTCAACGTCTCGGTAATTTAATAGAGATTGTTTTTCGGATAGTATTTCTATCAAATCAGACTTGGTCATAATTTCCTAGATTCCCGGCAGTAGACTTTGGGTTATGCCTTAAACATCAAGGCAGCTGTACAACAAGAAAATAAGCATCCGGCTTGACCGGATGCTTATTAATGATCAGATTAGCTATCTTTCTGATTCATTTGTTCTTTCAGCAAATCACCTAAAGTGGTATTGCCGGAACTGACATTGCTGTACTCTTTCACTGCTTCGGATTCTTCTTGATCATCCTTCGCTTTGATAGATAGAGTCAGCGTGCGATCCTTACGGGACATTCCTGTAAATTTAGCTTCGACTTCATCACCGATATTCAGCACTTTGCTGGCATCTTCGATACGTTCACGTGAGATATCAGCAACACGAACATAACCTTCAACACCTTCAGCCAATTCAATTGTTGCGCCTTTTGCATCAACTGCAGTGACTTTACCGGTAACAACAGTGCCACGTGGGTGTTCAGACAAATAAGCAGAGAACGGATCGTCTTGCAATTGTTTGATACCCAATGAAATGCGTTCACGTTCTGGATCAATAGCCAGTACCACGGCTTCAACTTCATCGCCTTTTTTGAAGTCACGAATCAATTCTTCGTTTTCTTCTTCCCAGGAAATGTCTGACAAGTGAATCAGGCCGTCAATGCCACCATCCAGGCCAATGAAGATACCAAAATCAGTGATGGATTTGATAGCACCACTGACTTTATCACCTTTGTTATGAGTCATGGAAAACTCTTCCCAAGGGTTTGTCTGGCACTGTTTGATTCCCAGTGAGATACGACGACGTTCAGCGTCAATGTCCAGAACCATCACTTCAACTTCATCACCTAAAGTAACCAGTTTTGAAGGGTGAACGTTTTTGTTGGTCCAGTCCATTTCAGACATGTGAACCAAACCTTCAACGCCATCTTCGATTTCAACAAAACAACCGTAGTCGGCAATGTTAGTGACTTTACCCTGGATGCGGGTGCTGTTTGGATAACGACGTGCAATATCTTTCCATGGATCGTCGCCCAGTTGTTTCAGGCCCAGCGATACACGTTCACGTTCTTTATCAAATTTCAGAACCTGTACATCGATTTCGTCACCGATAGCAACAACTTCTGAAGGATGTTTAACACGTTTCCAAGCCATATCAGTGATATGCAACAGACCATCAATACCACCAAGGTCAACAAACGCGCCGTAGTCGGTCAGGTTCTTAACGATACCCTTAACCACTTTGCCTTCTTCCAATGTTTCCAGAAGGGCTTCGCGTTCAACACTGTTCTCAGCTTCCATTATGGCACGGCGAGAAACGACGATATTATTACGTGGGCGATCCAGCTTAATCAGTTTGAACTCAAGCTCTTTGCCTTCGAGGTGTGAAGTATCGCGAATAGGACGCACATCAACCAGTGAACCTGGCAGGAATGCACGGATGTTTTCCAGATCAACAGTGAAACCACCTTTGACTTTTCCGGAAATGATCCCCATAACCGTTTCATTGGCTTCAAATGCGTGTTCCAGTCTGATCCATGCTTCAGCCGCCTTGGCTTTTTCACGTGATAACTGCGTTGCACCAAATCCATCTTCCAGTGTTTCCAGAGAAACATCGACCAAATCACCAACAGAAACGGTGATTTCACCTTTTTCGTTCATGAATTCGGCAACTGGGATAGCGCCTTCAGATTTCAGACCTGCGTTAACCATAACAACATCAGGACCGACATTGACTACCGTACCGGTAACAATTTTGCCTGGTTGCATTGGGGTTGCGTTTAGACTCTCTTCAAAGAGATCAGCAAAGCTTTCGCTCATTATAAATATCCTTGACCCTGTATAGATAACAGAATCGCCCGTTAGACCTGCAAATGCAGGAAATTAACAAAAAAACCTAGCTGGACCACCCAACTAAGTACCCTAATAAATCAGCCAGTTAATGCACTGACTTTTTCTAAAACTGCTTCTATTCCGAGTTGTGTTGAATCCAGAATAACGGCATCATCGGCAGGCCGTAGCGGCGCTACTTCACGTTGCATATCCCGATCATCACGTTCAGATATTTCAGCTACGAGATCGGAAAGGTTACTATCAATTCCTTTCTCTTTCAACTGCTTATATCGTCTCTCCGCCCGAACCTCCGCACTGGCTGTCAGAAAGACTTTAAATGTTGCGTCAGGAAACACTACGGTCCCCATATCGCGACCGTCAGTCACCAATCCGGGGGCCTGGCGAAAATCGCGTTGTCTTTGCAATAAAGCTGCACGTACCGCCGGTAATGCGGCAACTTTTGATGCGGCATTACCGGCTTGCTCGGAACGAATCAACAGTGAAACATCATCACCTTCCAGGACAACTTGCAGCTGACCATCTTTTAACAGAAACTTTACATCCAACTGTCCAGCCAGTGTTGCCAGCGCAGTTTCATCGGCTAAGTCAATATGATGTTTCAGGGCGGCTTGTGCAAGAACACGGTAAATCGCTCCACTATCCAGATAATGCCAACCCAGCTTTTCTGCCATACGTTGCGCTAAAGTACCCTTACCAGAACCGCTTGGACCATCTATCGTCAAAACCGGTATCTCAGACATCGAAAGCATCGATCTGTAAACCACTGTTATTTGCTAATTCGACAAAGTTGGGAAAAGAAGTCGCCACATTGGCACAGTCATTAATTTGAATAGCGCCACCTGCTTGTAAAGCGGCCATGGCAAATGACATCGCAATGCGGTGATCGCCGTGACTGTCCACTTCACCACTGCCTATCACGCCACCTTCGATAATCATCCCATCTGTTGTTGGCTGTGCATCGATACCCAGTGCTTGTAAACCATCGGCCATCACCTGAATTCGATCACTTTCCTTGACGCGTAATTCTTCCGCGCCGGTTAAGACTGTGCGACCTTGCGCACAGGCCGCGGCAATGAATATTGCCGGAAATTCATCAATTGCCAGTGGCACCTGATCTTCTGGAATGTCAATGCCTTTCAATGGTGCATAACGAACACGAATATCGGCAACCGGCTCGCCACCGGTGACAGCTTCATTACTCAGGCTGATATCGGCGCCCATTTCACGCAGGATATTGATCACACCAATGCGTGTCGGGTTAACACCCACATGTTGCAAAGTGATATCTGAACCCGGCGCAATTGCCGCACCGACCATAAAGAAAGTAGCCGAAGAAATATCCCCTGGTACATCGATACTAGTGGCGGTTAATTTGCCGCCACCTTTAATACTGATACGATTACCCTGAACATTCACTGGATATCCCATGCCCTGTAGCATGCGTTCAGTATGATCTCGTGTCAGCGCAGGTTCAGTTACACAGGTTGTGCCTTCCGCATACATACCGGCTAATAACAGACAGGATTTCACCTGAGCACTGGCCATCGGCAAGTCGTAATTAATAGCCGCTAATTTATGACCACCATGAATCGTCAGCGGTGGTTTGCCGTCGGTAGTATCAATCTGTGCTCCCATGAGTGCCAATGGATCGGTCACCCGACGCATCGGACGGCCTGATAAGGATTTATCCCCACTCATTATCACGTCAAAGGATTGCCCCGCCAGCAGACCACTTAATAAACGGATCGAAGTGCCGGAATTTCCCACATACAAGTCATTTTCGGGTGCCATCAATCCATGCATGCCGACACCATGCACGGTGACTTTGCCGTCGACCGGGCCTTCTATCTTAACTCCCATGGCTCGAAAAGCAGCCAGTGTAGCCAGCGCATCCTCACCATCAAGAAAACCGCTGATTTCGGTGACGCCCTCAGCCAATGAACCCAGCATGATAGAACGGTGTGAAATGGATTTATCTCCGGCCACACGAAAACTGCCCGTTAACTGACCACCGGCCTGTACCACAAATTTACGATCCTGTTGCCCGCTCACGCTGTTCATCACTCCCACTACACTTCACTATTGTCTTTTAGACTTGGATCGGCAAAACGGGTATCTCTGGCCCGCTTGGCCCGTGCAAAAATATCAATAAGATAATCACCATCATCTTGCCGAATCGCCTGTTCGATCTGATCCAGACCACGTCGGTATTGTTCTAATAATTCTAAAATGGCGTGACGGTTTCCCAGACAGATATCCCGCCACATAACGGCATCACTTGAAGCGATACGGGAAAAATCACGGAAACCGCCTGCGGCGTAACGTAATACTTCATCACAGTCATCTCGTTTGGAGAGCATACCCACCAGATTGAAGGCTAAAACGTGCGGCAAATGACTGGTCGCAGCCAACACCACATCGTGATGTTCAACTTCCATGTCAAATACGTCGGCACCGGCCTGTTGCCACATTTGACGTACTTGCTCGAGCGCGTTTTTGTCCGTTTCGGCAACTGGGGTTAATACCACGCGATGTTGTTGGTACAGCTCCGCAAACGCTGCAGATGGTCCACTTTTCTCAGTACCCGCTATTGGATGTCCCGGGACAAAACGGTCAAACTTATCACCTAAAGCCCGACGGGCGGCTTCAACTACCTGATGTTTAGCACTGCCCGCATCGGTAACAATCGCTTGTGACTTCAGATGAGGAGCCATTTGCTCAAAAACCGTTTGCATCGCGCCCATGGGTACAGCCACAAAGACCATATCCGCATCTGCGACAGCCTCTTTCAATGAATCAGCTGCATTATCAATAATGCCCAATGCCAATGCTTCATCACGTGCTGCTGCCGATCGTGAATAACCGGTTACCTGTTCAACCAGCCCGGCTTTTTTTAATGCCAAAGCCAGTGAACCACCAATCAGTCCAACCCCGATAATTGCCAGTTTTTTAATCATTTGGCCTCTGCAAGACTATTTTCCAGCGCTTCCAGGCAGCGCTGGTTTTCATGTTCAAGACCAATACTGATGCGTAAATGTGTGGGTAAACCATAACCTGCAACAGGTCTGACAATGACACCCTGTTGCAACAGTTTTTCATAAATGTCAGCCGCATGGGTGGCGACATCCACACAGATAAAATTTGCCTTGGAGGGAATATAACTTAGTCCCAGCTTGTTAAAACCCTCAATATATTGTTGCATGCCTTCGGCATTAACCTGTTTGGCTCGCTGCAGATAATCTTCATCGCCCAACGCCGCAATCGCAGCACTCATTGCCAGATGATTGACATTAAACGGCTGGCGCAGACGATTTAATAAATCAGCAATCTCCGGACTTGATAGAGCAAAACCAACCCGCAAACCCGCCAGACCATAAGCCTTGGAAAAGGTACGGCAAATAATTAAATTAGGAAATTCTTTCAACCAGTCAATGCTGTTCTGTTCATTGTCGCCATACTCAACGTAAGCTTCATCCAGTACCACAATCACATTGTCTGGAATGGCCTGCAGAAAACCATAAATTTCATTAGCTGCTACATACGTGCCGGTGGGATTATTAGGATTCGCAATAAAAACCAGTTTGGTTTTAGGCGTAATGGCTTGCTGCATTGCGGTTAAATCATGGCCGAAATCCTTGGCTGGAACTTCTACCAGCGAAGCACCTATCGCCTGTGCCACCAATGGATAAACGGCGAAAGCGTGTTGAGAAAATATGACTTCATCAACAGGTGAGACAAAACAACGGGCAATCAACTCTAATACATCATTGGAACCATTGCCCAAGGTAATCTGCCCGGCATCCAGCTGAAATTTTTCGGCCAAAGCCTGTTTCAATGTAAAGCCATTCCCATCGGGATAACGCGTTAAATCGCGGGTCGCCAGCGCAATTGCGGCCAGTGCGGCCTGAGATGGGCCAATCGGACTCTCATTTGAGGCCAATTTAATAACATCTCTTACACCATATTGCCGCTGCAATTCTTCAATCGGCTTTCCGGGTACATAAGGCTGCAACGCGGCAATGCTATCTACCGCTAAATCACATAGATTCATTTTTGCTCCGCTGGTTTTCTGAAACTATCCAAAATCAACAACACAGCACCGATACAAATGGCTGCATCAGCAACATTAAATGCCGGCCAATGATAGGTACCGAAATATATATCAATAAAATCAATTACATACCCATAGAAAAACCGGTCAAGCACATTACCAATTGCACCACCGATAATCAGTGAAATCGCTATCGCTTCCACTTTTGCCTGCGCCTTAAGACGGGACAGCCAAATAATTAATACGATTGAAACGGACACCGCCAGCCCGATAAAAAACCAGCGCTGCCAGCCACCGGCACCTGCCAGAAAACTGAATGCTGCACCGCTATTGTGTGCCAAAGTAAAATTGAAATACGGCATCACGGCAACGGTTTGGTATAACTCCAGCCAATTAGCCATGACCACCTTGGTCAGTTGATCCAATATAATGATCAACACACTTACCCATAACCACTTCAACATAGTAACTGCCTCAGGCAAAACGGCGGGTTTCGCCATCGCCATCTACGTTTTCAACGCAACGGCCACACAATTCCGGATGATCTGCATGGCTACCTACATCATCAGTTTGATGCCAACAACGTTCGCAACGGGCGTTTGGCGAGGCATGAATATCCACTGCCAAACCAGTTAATCCGGTGTCGATTGCTGTCGCCGTTTTATCTGCCAATGAAAAACGCTTGGCTGACGATGTAATAAGGATAAATTTCAGTTCATCGCCAACTTTATTTAATACGTTCAGCAAACTGTCTTCAGCGTACAAACTAACATCGGCAGTTAAACCGCCTTTCACTGCACCCTGGTTACGTTTATTTTCCAGTTCTTTGGCAACAGCATCACGAACAGCGAATAATTGCTGCCAATCCGCCACCGACAAAACACTATCCAACGATAATGGCACCAGATTTGAATACCAGTTATTCAGTAGCACTGACGAGTTACGCTGGCCCGGAATAAACTCCCACAGTTCATCGGCAGTGAAACTCAGAACCGGCGCAATCCAACGGGTTAACGCTTCCAGAATATGGAACATCGCGGTTTGAGAAGATCGACGGCCCAGACTGTCTGCCGGCATGGTGTACTGCCGATCCTTGGTGATATCCAGATAGGCACTGCCCAGTTCATTGGCGCAGAAATTATGCACTTTCTGATAAATCAGATGGAACTGATAGCTTTCATAGGCTGCCAGGATTTCCAGCTGCAGATGATAGGCACGATCCAGTACCCAGCGATCCAGTGGTAATAACTTTTCAGTTGCGACCAGATTGGAGGCAGGATCAAAATCATTCAGGTTCGATAATAAATACCGTGCGGTATTACGAATACGGCGATATGAGTCCGCTGTGCGTTTGAGGATTTCATCCGACACCGTCATTTCAGCACTGTAATCAGTCGCCGCCACCCAAAGACGAATAATATCGGCACCCAGGTTATTCACCACTTTTTGCGGTGAAACCGTATTGCCCTTGGATTTAGACATTTTCTTGCCTTCGGCGTCCACGGTAAAACCGTGAGTCAGCACAGTTTTGTATGGTGCTTTGCCAGTGGTGGCAACTGATGTCAACAATGAAGACTGGAACCAGCCACGGTGTTGATCGCTGCCTTCAAGATAGAGATCGGCAGGACGATGCAAATCATCACGGCGGGTTAATACGCAGGCATGCGACACACCAGAATCAAACCAGACATCCAGCGTATCAGTGACTTTGAAATAATTTTCTGCATCTGCACCAATCAGATCGCTGGCATCCATATCAAACCAGGCATCAATACCGTTTTGCTCAACCGCCAGGGCGACTTTTTCGATCAATGCTTTCGAATCCGGATGCAATTCCCCGCTCTGCTGATGCACAAATAACGGGATCGGTACACCCCAGGTCCGTTGACGGGAAATACACCAGTCCGGACGACCTGTCACCATATTCTCAATACGTTTTTGGCCCCAGTCCGGCATCCATTTGGTTGCAGCAATCGCCTGCATTGCCTGATCACGTAAACCGTTCTGCTCCATACTGACAAACCATTGTGGCGTCGCACGGAAAATAATCGGTGTTTTATGGCGCCAACAATGTGGATAGCTATGACGGATATCCACATGACATAACAAAGCTGATTTTTCTTTTAATACCTCAATAACCTGCGGATTGGCTTTAAACACAGATTCACCGGCAAAAATCGGGGTGTCTGGTAAAAACACGCCATTGCCACCCACCGGATTATCCACTTCCAGTTTATATTTCAACCCGACAATATAGTCATCCTGACCATGACCAGGTGCCGTATGCACAGCGCCGGTACCAGCATCGGTAGTGACATGATCACCTAAAATAACCGGTACTTTTCGATCATAAAACGGGTGTTGCAGCAATAAACCTTCAAGCGCAACGCCCTTGCAGCGGGCAATCACTTCACCGGTTAACTGATAACGTTCCAATGCTTTTTCATACAATGCTTCTGCTAACACCAAACGCTCAGCAGCACATTGCACCACGACATACTCTAAATCTGGATGCAGACACACCGCCTGATTGGCTGGCAAAGTCCATGGTGTGGTGGTCCAGATGGCAATATTCACCGGACCATTGCCGTTGTTCGGGCAGGCTATATCAAACTCAACGGTATCATTAAATTGAAAACGTACATCGATGGCCGGTGAGGTTTTATCTTCATATTCGACTTCGGCTTCAGCTAATGCAGAGCCGCAATCCACGCACCAATGCACCGGTTTTACACCTTTGTGTAAATGACCGTTTTCAATGATTTCGCCCAGTGTGCGAATAATGTCAGCCTCAAACTGAAAATCCATGGTCAGATACGGATTATCCCAATCAGCCAATACGCCCAGTCGTTTAAAATCTTCCCGTTGACCGTCAACCTGTTTGGCCGCATATTCACGACAGGCCTGACGAAATTCTGCCGGGCTGACTTTAACGCCCGGTTTGCCAACTTTTTTCTCAACATTCAGTTCAATCGGCAGACCGTGACAATCCCAGCCGGGAACATAAGGTGTATCAAAGCCACTAAGGGTTTTGGACTTTAAAATAATATCTTTAAGAATTTTATTGACGGCATGACCGATATGTATATCGCCATTGGCATACGGAGGGCCATCGTGCAGAATGAATTTCGGTTTACCCTGATTGGTTTGCCGTAACTGCCGGTAAAGATCTTGCTCCTGCCAACGCTTTAAAATCACAGGTTCGCGATTGGGTAGGCCCGCTTTCATCGGGAAGTCAGTCGCAGGAAGATTTAAAGTGTGTTTGTAGTCGGCCACAAAACGTCTCGTTGTCGTCAAATAATAAAGCGCTCGATTATACGGGTTTTTCGCGCTGACCTAAATCACTGAAAAGAGTTTGTTTGGCCTTTGCCTGATGTTACACAGTAAAATGCACACCCATTATTCATTTTGTTTATTCAAGAGCACCAAAATCGATGACTGCAACGGAAAAAGTGATCATTAAAGGCATCACTGAGGACGGCGGTAAATTTCGCCCCAGTGACTGGGCAGAAAGACTGTGTGGAGCAGTCGCCAGCTATGGTCCAGGAAGAAGAATCATTTTTCATCCAAACGTTAAACTGGCTTCACTGGAAGGCACCAAATGTGTCGTGATTGATGCGCAACTTGAAGAAGAAGACGTGATGCTTTTTGAATTTCTGTTGGAATTTGCCAACGATAACCGGCTACAGGTTGAAAGAATGGCTAAGTTACCCGAGTCCTAATCTTTTATCCACAGCGTTAAAATCACTCTTCGTGGTCGGCATCCGGCCAATTCTGGATATAGTTTTTCAATAGCTTATTTTCAAACTTTGCTTTTTTCAGCAGTTCTTCCACTACATCCGTAATGGATAACATTCCCTCCAGCCGACCTTTGTAAACTACCGGCAAATGACGGATATTATGGTCAACCATGATATTCATCACTTCTTCCAGCGTGTTATCCGGATCACAGGTATAGGGATTTGGCGTCATCGCATCCGCTGCTGTTTTAGGTTCCCACATGGCGTGTTTCTTGTGTAACACATTGAGCAAATCACGTTCTGAAAGGATCCCCACCAGCGTGCCATTTTCCGTTACCACTAACGAACCAATGCGATGTTCCATCATCAAATGGACAGCTTTATCCAGTGAATCTGTCGGTGTCAGCCCGATAACCGGCTTACCTTTGTTTTTGGTAATGAGTCTGACTTTCATCTCTTTCTCCGGCAACGAATGGAAATTTCATTCTGCTTGAGAAGCCGGCTGTATGGCAAGACTTTTAGAGATGCTCACGGGTGGAACGGAAATCAATTTCCGGCCAACGTTCTATTGTGAGATCCAGATTGACCCTTGTTGGAGCAATATAGGTCAGGTTATCCGCACCATCAAGAGCCAGATTCATTGAGGCTTTCCGCTTAAATTCCTCCAGCTTTTTCACATCATCGCAATACACCCATCGTGCGGTATGCACCTGAACCGGTTCGTAGGCGCATTCGACGCCATACTCCCCTTTCAAACGGTGAACAACTACATCAAACTGCAATACCCCGACCGCCCCCAGAATTAGATCATTGTTATCCAATGGACGGAATAACTGCGTGGCACCCTCTTCGCTCAATTGTTGCAGACCTTTCAATAAAGCCTTGTTCTTCAGAGGATCTTTTAATCTGACACGGCGAAACAGTTCCGGCGCAAAGTACGGTATCCCAGTGAATTGAAGATCCTCACCCTGAGTAAAGGTATCGCCGATCTGAATGGTTCCGTGATTGTGCAAACCGAGTATATCGCCCGGCCAGGCTTCTTCCGCCTGTTCACGTTCTGCAGCCATGAAGGTGACGGCATTGGCGATGGTCACATCTTTACCTATCCGGGTCTGACGTAATTTCATGCCTTTAGTGTAATGACCACTGCAAACTCGCATAAAAGCAATGCGGTCACGGTGTTTAGGATCCATATTGGCTTGAATTTTAAACACAAATCCGCTGAAGTTATCCTCATCCGCAACAACATCACGGGTTTTGGTTTCCCTTGGTTGTGGCGCCGGCGCATATTCCACATAGGCGTCCATCAATTCAGTAACCCCGAAATTATTCATTGCTGAACCAAAAAACACCGGGGTCATTTGTCCATTAAGAAAAGCTTCCAAATCAAATTGATCACTGGCACCACGCACCAGATCAATTTCTTCACGTAATTCTTCCGCCATAGAACCAAATAATTCATCCAGACGTGGATTATCCAACCCCTGAATCACCTCGCCGGCATCTGCGTCTTTGCCATGCGCTTCAAACAACCGAATATTGTCATTATAAAGATGGAAAATACCTTTAAAGCCTTTGCCCATACCGATTGGCCAGGTGATGGGGGCACAGCGGATATTGAGGATATTTTCGACTTCACTGAGTAAGTCCAGCGGATCGCGGCCTTCCCGATCAAGTTTGTTGATAAATGTCAGAATCGGCGTATCGCGTAAGCGGCAAACCTCCATTAATTTAATGGTACGTTCTTCTACACCTTTGGCACTGTCGATAACCATCAATGCCGAGTCCACCGCAGTCAGTGTGCGATAGGTATCTTCCGAAAAATCAGCATGCCCTGGTGTATCGAGAAGATTAACGATGCGGTCTTTATAGGGAAACTGCATCACCGAAGAGGTCACCGAAATGCCCCGTTCCTTTTCCATTTCCATCCAGTCTGAAGTGGCATGTCTGTCAGTTTTACGTGATTTCACACTGCCCGCCATCTGAATGGCACCGCCGAATAACAACAGTTTTTCAGTCAGGGTGGTTTTACCGGCATCAGGGTGACTGATAATGGCAAAAGTACGGCGTTTTGAGACTTGTTTCTGTAACAGGCTTTCGGACATAGTGACTCAGTATAAAATTAGATAGGCCAAGCAGACTTGGCAGCATGCGCAACAAACCGCGTATTTTGGATGAAAATCAAGACCCAGACAATTCGGCACTTGCTGATTCAACACGATTACGCCCAGATTGCTTGGCTCGATACATCGCCTGATCAGCTCTTTCTAACAAATGCTTGCGACTTTCATTGCCCGGTATTGCTTGAGCTACGCCTATGCTGACAGTAATTATTCCAGCGGTATCGAACTGAACGCTTTCAATATGTTTACGTAAACGTTCTGCCAGAGCCATGGCTTCATCCAGAGCATTATGCGATGCCAGAACAATAAATTCCTCACCGCCCCAGCGGCCTAAATAGTCACTGGTACGCAGTTTGGATTGGACCTCTTCCGCAAGCCTGGTTAACACCTGATCCCCGGCATCATGCCCATAGTTGTCATTGACTGATTTGAAACGATCAATATCAAACAGTAACACCGAGCAAGGATGACCATAACGCTCGGCAGCAGCGAGTTCTGCATCAATGGCTAACTCCATTCGATAACGGTTCCAGGTTTTGGTCAGGGTATCGGTATGGGCAATTTCTTTAAGCTGTTTGTTGGCAAGCTGTAACTGGGTGTTCAGCCGGTTGACTTGATGCACGGTAATCGCAACAGCCAAATCCTCAGCCAGATCCTGTGCTGCATGCTGTTCATTCACAGACCAGCGATTAGCCTCATCCTCTATGGTTTCCATCCAAATCTCATGACCGCGTTCTTCAATACGTTTAAGTGGATTTGGGGTTTCTGCTTCGATTATCTGTTTTTTACCGACCCAGTTATGTTGTGCTTTTTGGGCCCGGCGGAACAACAAAAACCATCCGGATTGATTTTGCTCAATCGGTAAGGGAACGGCCAGCAATCCTGCCCGATTGCGAACGTTGACCAAATTATTCAAGGGACTCTTTGACAGTTGATCACATGCCCAACACATTTTCTGTCCGACATGCTCTGTAAGCCACTTGCCAACAATGTCCAACTCATAATCATCCAGGGTTTCACCAACACACCTCACCTGATTACGATATAACAGAGCAATGCCCGTGCAATTAAACAATTGCATCCAGTCCTTGCCATATTTATCGAGTAAGGTTGTCGGCTGAATTACTTTGTCGCGTTCAGCCGATAGCAGTTCACGACTGTTTAAGACATTTTTCAAAAACATTGCTTGCTGCCGCGCTTGCAGCAAAAACATACGTTGACTTGCCATTTGCACCAAATTAAATGCCGCATCCCGTTCAGCCGGCGATATTTCACTGGGAGTGAAATCATGGCAGGTCAGGATCCCCCAAAGCTGCTGCTCACCGGCAATCGCTATGGATAAGGAAGCCTTAACATTAATACTGCGTAAATACTGCTGATGATAAGCCGACAAAGCTCTCAGAATTCCCGGTGTCAAATCCACCACCGGAAGATCAATTTCATTTGAAGCAGGTATCAGGCCGACTATCTCTGCATCGACATCGGCAATGCTGCGCATTGGGTTAACGGTATAACGTGCTCTGACTTCCAACGGGATATCGCTGGCAGGAAACCGGAAGTTCATTAAGCTTTTATCGGGATCCCGACATTCTTCTGCAATAGCCGTCCGCTGCCAGTGCGTATCAAACTGACAAAGCAATACGCGATCATAGCCGGTCACCGCCTGCACACTCTGCACCAGCATTTGTTGCAATTGACCTATTTCCTGAACCTGTGCCAGACGGGTCAGCCACTCATTCACAATGGGCATTAAACGTTGTTCGCCGGAACGTGAGAGTGATTCAAACTCCACCACAATAGAATCATCACTGCGATAAGCCACCACGTAAAAACGCTGATAGGAACCGCTTACCTGGCGGTTGATGATGAGTGCTGCAGATAAACGGGAATTTTTAGCAAGCGTTTGCTGTAATCGCTGTTGTAATTTGCCACCCAGAATATCTCTTGGCGACGATGCAAGTGCCGCTTCAATGGAAACACCCAGTATTTGCTGCAAATTTTCGCTGACTTGTAAAATTTCAAGCAGGTCACCATCAAATCGAATTAAACAACCGAAAGGCTGAATTCCTTCAATCATAATCGCTGGATGATGCTGATCTTTGATTGTGTTGCCCAAAGAAATTCTCCAGTTCAGGGCCAGTTACTGAAATTGTAGGCTAATAACGGTTAAAAATCAGAACATTAGTCGAAGATTTTATCCGAACATTGCAGACATCGAGTGACTGTCAGATCAAAATTCAAGCGTGCTTCAGTGATCGCCTGATTACAGACATAACAAAAGCCGAATTTATCATTATCAATACGATGAAGTGCACCATCAATGGCTTGCAACTGAGCTTGTTTGTGTTTGATGGTTTCCTGCATCTTAATTTGTCGTTGAAATGACAAATTATCTAATTGTCCGGCTTTTAACTCGACGGCCGAAGTTAGCTCTGCCTCATCTCCGGTTAATAACGCCAGTTTCTGCTGCAATAACTTTTGCCGGTAATTTTCCAGCTGCACAATGTTCATTTGATTCATGCAGTTGTTCCTGATTAACGCAGCAGCAGTAAAGGAATGTCACTCATTCGAACCATTTTGGCAGTATTACTCCCCACTAAAAACTGGCGGATACGTGAATGGCCATACGCCCCCATCACCATCAAATCAATGTCGTTTTCACGTTGATACTGGTGAAGCGCCGGCTGCACTGTACCTTGCAATAAAGCCGTGGTGACTTCAAAGCCTGCATCGATAAGGCCTTGCTTCGCCGAGTTTAACTGAGACTGATGATTAGTATCGTCCTCAGCCACCATGACAATATGACAGGGCAATCCTTTTAATAAATCTGATTCAGCTACTTTTTCCAACACTTTGCTCGACGTGGCACTGCCGTCAAAAGCAATCATAAAATCTTTTGGTGCAGTAAAATCCGGCAGGGTAATTAATATTGGTTTATTCAGAGCTCGAATCACATTTTCCAGATGGCTGCCCAGGCTGTGAGTTTCATTTTCATGAGCCTGGCCCTGACGACCCAATACCAAGACACGGGTGTCATCCTGCAAGTCACTTAATGTTTCCATTAAACCGCCATGACGTTGATGTGTCGTGACTTCAACGGCGCCATGCTGCTGCGCTAATGCTCTGGCATCCTGTAAAATATTTTTGCCGTGCTCCAAAGCAAGACGACTGCGTTTTTCATCAAGCTCAATTAACTCTTCCAACAAGTGTTCACGACTGCCTAATCCGATATTTCCTGACAGATTTTTGCTGTTTTCCGGTTTGGGATATTCAGTTTTATCAAGGACATGCAATAAATCCAATGACGCATTTAAACGCTGACTGACCCAGGCGGCCGCCTTACAAACTGCCGTTGAGGTTATTGAGCCATCGATACAAGCTATTATTTTTGGCATTTTTCTCTCCTACTTAAGGTTAGGGCTTGTTGTTCTTTCATATCCCCACTGCTGGAGGCTATTTTTGTGTCCGACAAGGCGAAAAGCACGCCGTGTAACCTTCCTGCATAAGTGTTTGACAAATGAGTCTGGAACTCATTTGAACAGCTTAGCTGGCTGCGCAGCGGTGAAATACAGGGATGTATTTCATACAACGCAGGCGGGTGCAAAAATAGTCCCAGCCCTTCGGGGTGTGACTGAAAAAGCGCCACTTATGTCCACGAATGGACGGTATGCCGACGCGCCGGTCTGCGTTGCTCGTCGCTTATTTAGAATAACTACAAAAAC